>Ga0316224_1000917_pt1 | contig 36489 bp, 19 predicted proteins | sample TBH18013metaG_FD_206254 | JGI IMG/M metagenome (GOLD analysis project Ga0316224, IMG submission 206254) | Freshwater microbial communities from Trout Bog Lake, Wisconsin, USA - TBH18013 | ecosystem: Environmental > Aquatic > Freshwater > Lake > Hypolimnion/Profundal zone | place: USA: Wisconsin... | reverse complement strand
ACACTGCCTAGTATTATGCCTACTGCTACTATTAATATTACTAATGGCTATATTTCTAGTTGGATACCTTTTTGTACACCTACTAATGGTGGAACAGGTTATGCAAATGGCGGTACAGCTACCTATACTAACGTACCTTTAACATTAAGTGGTAGTGCTACTAGCATATTAGCTACATTTGTAGTGGTCAACGGCGTAGTAATATCAATAGGTATATCTGCTAATATTGCCTCATTAGTTGCTTCTAGCAGTTATAGTGTTACTGCTGTAAACATTGGCAGTAACGGTAATGGTAGTGGGTTTAGTTATACTTATACTACGGCTACACTAGGCGATAGCAGTACTGACTTTATGGTTGAGCCTCGCTATCTAGGTGGTAGTGGCGGCGGTATGCAGTGCTTTAGCAGCAATTGCCAGTGGATCTAATTATTTTCCTACTTTAGTATCAGTAACTAATAATTATTGTTATACCATAACTTCATTAGGTTCTACTACAGCTGCCCAATGGGCAGCATTAGGTGCAGGCAACGTAGCGCCAGCTATGCCTGTTTTAGGTACTAATTTTACAGCCATTGTTAGCACTACAGTACCAGGCAGTGGTGCTGTATCAACTATAACCGCAATTACTACACAAAACGTTTTACTTAAAGTGCTATCAGGCACTGTACCTGCAGTAATGCCTCGTATTAGTATTATTACTGGATATGATTCTACTGTTAATACAGGTGTAGTATTAGGCATTCAATACGGCGCATTACCTGTAGGCGGAGATAATACAACTGTCTATGGCATTGATACTAGCGTTAGTACACTACCTATTGCAGTAAAATCTGGCTCTGGTTATAGTCTTCAAATTATTTCTAATATTATTAATGGTGGCAGTGGTTATGCAAATAACCAAACCATTGTTTTGTCTAATATCAGATTTAATTATTTATCAGGATCAGTAATATATGGATATGTTCAAGGCACAGTAACAATTACTAATGGCGTAATTACTAACTTTGTTGCTACTGGATTGGTTTATCCAGGCTATAGGGTTTTAGGCGATAGCACTACACGTTATGCTATTAATACCACCACTACTGCGGCTGCTAGTGTAAAAACTATTATTGCAGGTTATAGCTATACAATATCTTCATTAGGAACGGTTACTACAGTTGACCAATGGGCAGCATTAGGTGCTACTATTCCTACTTTGACATCAGTTACTAGCGGTGTTAAATACACAATTGCTGCATTAGGCTCTACTACTGCAGCACAGTGGGCAACATTAGGTGTACCAGCTGGTACTACTGCTATTCAAGGCATTGCGTTTACTGCCACTTCAACTAGCAGTATTCCTGGTACTGGCTTAGTTACATCTTCACCTAATGTGACCTTTACCGCCAGTATAAATGGCACTGCTACAATGGGTGATGGTACTGTTGGTTATAACTGGGCTACTGGTGCAGGCTTAGTATTAAACTGGTATCAAATTATAAACTATGGTTCAGGGTATTTACCTGGATTACAGCCACAAATTTACTCTAATGTAACTTTAAATACATTAGGTTATTATCCTAATAGCATAGTCGGTACAATTACAGGCACTACGCTATCAATTAGTCAAATAAATAATTCTACATTAACATACATTACAGCGGGATTTTATTTAAGTGACGCTAATGGTGTATTGTTGCCAAATACTCAAATTATAGGACAAGCTACTGGTACGGGTGGTTTAGGCACGTATACTATTAACAATAGTCAAAATGTAGCTTCCATTACAATGTCATTGAATAATTATTCAATGACTACACCCACTACATTACCTGTAGTGGATATAATAGTTAGTGAAGGCATGATTTCAAATGTTTACTTAGTCACTCCACCAATAGGGAGTGACATGACATGTAAGTATCAAGTAGATAAGAATTTAGTTGGAGGAAATGGTGGTGGTTTTAGTATTTCTAACTATTCATTATTAGGTATAAATCAATATGTCTATCTTACTATGCCGTTTGTTACAGATAGTACTTATATGCCAAATACTACTGGACATGCCGCTATTAACTTTGTTAGTGCTGTTTCAACTACACCAACTCAAGTAGGTAATCAGTTAGTTGCTTGGGGTGCAACTGTATCAACTAATGTTTCAGAATCTTTTATTGAAACTAACACTAACTACAGTGGTGCAGGAGCAGTCAATACATCGCCTACTCCTTATCCAGCAATTAATACTTATATACTGACTATTGCGTCGCCTGGCCAAGGCTATCATAGCGGTAACTATTTAGTTACTCAATGGGGTACAGGAACACAGCCAACAGTACCCTTAATTGTTACTGTAACTGCTGATAGATTAGGAAGGCTAATTAGTGTTGACCATTATTCAGGTGGTAGTGGGCTAGATAATACTAGTAGTTTTACTGTACCAAATAGCGTTACACCTACAGTGCCTGCTACTGTAACAGGTGCGTTTAGTAAAGGTGGTTTTATTTATTCAAAAAATACAAATCTAATACCTTATCCAAATTCATATAATTTTGCAAATTGGGCACATAATCCTACAACAACATCATCTATTACTGGGTTTACCAGTACAGGCTTACAAGTGCTTTATCCTGGTGTGCGGTATACTAACGGTACATATACTAATGTGCCTTTATATTACAACAGTGGTAGTATGTATACTATTGTTTATGCTGATGGGATGGTTATTCCAGTAAGCAGTACAGCCAACATTACTGTAGGATGTCATATTGGCACTAATTCAGTTACAAATATGTATTCACAATACCTTAACTATGACTATCCTTATAGAGTAATAGCAGTAGATGCTGTTAATAACACTATTACTCTATCAGATGCTATTGGAAATAAACCATCAATTACCTATACACTCAATCAACAATATTTTGTTGTACCTAATGTTGAAAAAGCAGCATCTAGTCCGTATTATCAACTTCTTAATACTATAACTTTAAACACATACCCTATAGTAGATATTACAGTCGTTAATGGGAGCATAGCAAGCATATCCCCTAATAAAAATACAGCCGTTACTCTAGTAGATAATACTACCCAACTTGTATTGCCTACAACAGGAATTAATCCAGGATTATTAACTGGATTAGGTGGCATTATTTCAAATACATATAGCGGTAGTGGTTATATTGATGGTAACTATACAGTGCCATTGCAATTAAAAACACCGCCAGTTGGTAATTTAGTTACATTTGGTAATTTTGTACCAGGCGTTCAATATATAATAAAAAGTTTAAGTACTGTTGATCTTGCTGACTGGGTAGTCGTTGGCGCTGCGCCATTAATTTCAGCTAATCAAATAGTAGCTGGAAATACTTATTACATTTCTATTGATAATACACCATCATTTACTACATGTGGTGCTAGTAGTACTAGTACAGGTACTGTATTTACTGCTACTAAACCAATTACTGGTAGTGGTTTAGTCTATGCAATGCCTACAGTAGGCAGTATCTTTACAGCTATCTCTGCAGGTGGCACCACATATACTGCTCAAACCAATATTAATGTTGGAAACTTAATAACAGGCCAATACTATCAAGTAAGTGGCTATGGCACTAATACATCTACAGGTGGCGTGACTACTACAGCAGATTGGTATGCAATAGGCGCATGTAACGTAACAGTATCAATAGCTGCAGTTAGCATTAATAATGTTTACGTTATTAGTAGCGTAGGTACTACTACATTAGCACAATGGCAATCAATAGGATATGTACTGCCTATAGGTAGCAGTGCGCCAGCAATCGGTGATAGTTTTATTAGTACGTCAGGTGGTAATACTAGTTTAGGCAGTGGTCAGGTTTATATAGCGCCCTATACTAGTAGAGTATTTCAAGCCACTGGTCCAGGTAGATTATCTGGAGGTACTTGTTCATTAATCTATTACAATACAAATGCTTCATTACAACAAATCATACCTGTGCCTACTACACCATTAGTTGCTAAAGTGAGTGTATACGGCGGTGTAGTAAATACAGTAGCCATAGTGAGTGGCAATAGTGGCTGGGCTGGTAATAATCTAGTATTTACTATACCTACCACGCTAGGTTCATTTACTGGAGGTAATAGCTATACAGATGGTACTTACAGTAATGTACAGTTATCGTGGTTTAGTGGCACTACTACGAGTACCTATCCTACTGTAAATGTTACTGTGGTAAATGGTATAGTTACTAAAGTAGGTATTGTAACATATGGCAGTGGATTTACTGATTTAACTACAGTCATGACGTTTAGTCTTGTTAATTTAGTAACTGGTTTAACAACAGGTACTGGATTTACTGTAATGTCAGCGTCATTACTAGGTGGTACTGGCAGTGGTTTTTATTGTTTAGCTAATGGACTTGGTACTGTTAATGGTTTAACCGTTACTAATGGCGTATTACCAGCACCTACTAATTATTATACAAAAATTAAATCATCATTAACAACGCGAGTTACTTCTACATTTAGTAGTGGTAATTATACGCTTTCATTATCTAATACATCATTTAATTTATTAACTGGTGGTAAAAACTATAGACCTGGAATAATTAAAATTACTAATTATTTAAGCACTATGGTGCCTACTACGCCATTGTACGTTACTGTTGTTACAGATAACTCTAATAACGTTACAGGTGTCTACTACATATCAGGTGGGTTAAACATAGATCAATCTACAGTATTTTCTATACCAGGTGGTGATGGCAAATGTACAGTAGGGGTTAATACGTTAGGTATTAATACTACATTGATACCCAATACTACCTATACGTTATCGTTTTATGTAAGGTGGGCAGATTCACTGACAAATGGGCTTTTGTCAGTGAATATGGCAGGCAATGCAAATGGATTTAATACCCAAATGACAGGTACTATTCCTTATGCTGGGCCTAACTATACCTTTAGTATAACTAATGGTGGTACTGGTTATATATCAGGCATATATACAGTAAGTACCTATATTAATGGTGTAGCTCCTACTATACCTCTAGTAGTTAAGATTACTGCGAGTGCTACTGGTGTAGTAACAGGATTAGCATGGTATTCTGGTGGTGATATGACTATTACAACCACTACTGCTTTTTCTATACCTGGTGGTATTGGCGGTACAGCATTATGCACTAACGTAGTAGATTGGGTACAATTAAATTTTACTTTTTCTACATCTACTAGTGTTTTAAATAACCCACCTGTTATTAATATAACATCTATTGGCTATTTTTCAATTGACTTATATGGGGCATCGCTAACACAAAGCAATTCATCACAGCCTTATATTGAGCCGTATATGTTTAATTACTACTTAAATAATACAGGCATTTTTTCTGATGGTTTTCAAACATCAGGACATTACCCATCAATAAACATTGTATCACAAACATTACCTAATGGCACTAAGCTATACAATACACCATTATTTGATAATAGGTTATTAGCACAAACAAATGAACTGAGTCCTACTATATTTAGTACAGGAAATACATTTGCAGCAGGTACATTTAATTCAGCTGGTGTATTTACTAGCTATTATACAGTTGTACCAACTGGTTCTACATTATCGGACTATATTACATTTGTACCAAAAGATGCGTACTATAATCCATCAAATTTAAATACAGCTGGGGCATTAATTACTTGCCCTAATCAAAGCATTTTAGCATATAATTCTGGGCTTACATTATCCACCACTATGTTAACTACATTAGTAAGTGGTGTAACCTATACCATTTCAATGTGGCTACAAACAAATTATTCGGCTATTGCTGGGTTTACATTAAGTGCTATACCAGGTGGTAACTGGACAAAGGGCATACAAACAGCTGGGTGTGAAGGCAATATGAGTCATCCATCATGGCAAGTTAAAAATGGTGGTTTTAATATAGATATAAGCAATATACAAAATATTGGTGCTGCTTTAGACTATACTTGTCCAAGTGCCTATATATCCCCATCAAGTAAATTATTTAGTAGAAATGCAGATCAAATTACTTCAAATCCAACACATGGCTGTAAATCTATAGGTTCATTTACTGGAGGTAATAGCTATACAGATGGTACTTACAGTAATGTACAGTTATCGTGGTTTAGTGGCACTACTACGAGTACCTATCCTACTGTAAATGTTACTGTAATTGGTGGTGTAGTAGTTCAAGTAATACTAAATACATTAGGTACTGGATTTTCAGATACCACCACATTAATGGTACTTAATCCATCTACTGCACCTGCTGGTTTATTAACAGGCGGTGGCTTTAGTATTGGTGTAGAAGCACCATTGTATTCTCCTCCTGGTTCATTAAAGGTTTATGACCCATCAGAAATTTTACAAACTAATAGTTTTAATGGTGGATCAGGCTATACCCCAGGCACTTACTATAACGTTCCATTAACTTTACTATCAGGCACAGCAATTACTACTTATCCTACAGTTAACATTATTGTAAATAGTTCAGGCGCTGTATCACAAGTTATTTTAATAAATGGCGGTAGTGGATTTACTGATTATACCACACAAATGTCCTGTAGCCCAGCTATGATTGGGGGCACTGGTAGCGGGTTTAGTATTGGCGTTGCTAGTAGTTTTAGACTTGCTCCATGTATACCAGGTGTTAATTATACCCCAGGTACTTACAATGGCGTAACATTATCACAAATAAACGATGGTAGTTACTCGCCTATACTTATTGTAAATATTACAGTAGATACTACTGGTGTTGTATCGAGTTTGTCTTTAGTTCAAGTGGTAGGCACATTAGCACCAATAGCGTCAACATTTAACCATCCAGCTTATCCACTAAACTATATCATTGCGCCTAATTTAGCGCCTGCGGGATTATTAGCGGGTGGTGGTTTTAGTGTAAATGTTATTTTTACTGGTGTAATGGATAGTAGTATTATTGCGGCTACTTCAGGTACTTATGTTTATCAAGAAATACCATACAATGCAAGTAACACAGGTTATACATTCGATGCTTTTTTATTACAAGGTACAAATTACATACAAAGTTATATTAATTTAGCCAGCCTTCCTAATAATGGGGCACCAGGCACTTACTATAATGTTCCATTACAATATGTTGCCGGCATAATGCCTACTAATACGCCATTAGCAACTGTTATAATAAATAATGTAAATACCGTAACTGGACTATACATTACTACACTACCAACTATACCAAGTGTAATACCAATTGGTAGTGGTGTAAGTACCCCAATTACAAATGCATTAGCAAGAGCTAGTAGCTCACTATTATCTACTACTGTTTATTCTATTTCTAATTCAGCAATTGGGCTAAGTAATAGCGTAACAGATGCTATAATTACTATTACAGCTATATCATCGACAGTTACGTTTACTGTAACTAATCCAGGCAGTGGATACACTAGTAATATAAACCCAGTAGTCTTGCCCTTTGTTGGTACATCGATTTTAGCTACAGGTTTATTTCTTAATACTGTTGCTTCTGGTGGATCTGTTGTATCGGTTACTGTAGCTGGAAAATGGACAGTACCAGCAGGCATAACTGTTGGAATGCAGCTAGTGGTGCCTGGAAACAAAATACTAATAAATAGCACGTTAAAGTATGAAAACTTAGCTTATGTTACCGTATCTGTTAGTTCAGCAGGCGCTTATAGCTTTAGTTGGATGGCAGGTACTGGCTATCCGCCCTATGCTACGTGGACAACACCATTAACATTCACTGGTGTAAATACTACTTTTATAGTTACAATTACAGTAAATAGTACTGGTTATATTAGTGCCATTACTAAAGTAAGCGGTAGTTTACCAATAGGTACTTCAACTAACAGCTATTATGCTAAAATAGCACACCCGTACATTAGTGCTACTCCACTAAACGTAGGTACAGTAAACTATGGTGTTCTTTATCATTTAACTGATGGTACTTCAGTTACGCAATTATCGCAAGCAACAGCACTAACTACTATTGGCAATAGATGGACTTACTATTCTGGTTGGTGTAATCCAACCTACACATTAACGACGCAAGATACAACAAAGCCAGTTGGTATGGGTTTATTTTTAGGTGGCACTAATGCAATCTACGGTGGTGTTCGTATACAAGCTACTTCAAAATTTGTAAATAATAGCATTGTGGCTGTTAAAGGGGTTTGGTCAAGAGTAAGTTTAACCTTTACAGCAACAGATTGTTTTGCTATAACTGCTGGTTTTAATGCACAGTTATCGGCATTTAATAACTCGCCTTTTTATACAGGTGCTAATAGTATAACTTTATACAATGCTGTGGGTAATGGTCAGCCTATTTCTAATGGGTCTTATTACATATACGGATTAATGATTAATAAAGGTAGTACGCCTGATGTTTATTTTCCAGATCCTTATATTCCATTATCAATGCAAATAAATGGCATTAAAGCAGATAAGCATTTACCAGGATTACCAACTTTAACTTTTCCAAAACAAAATACAATTGCTTTAACAAATGGCATTAAAGCATGGGATGATGAAGCGCACCATCACCGTGGCATTAATCAGTCCTATATGACCTATTATCAAGTTGCTTTAAACTTTTTAAATCTATTAAAATCAGGTGCTAATAGTAGGATTAATTTTAATACAGACCCTGTAAGAAAATGTAATACTAACTGGCCTTATTCAACAAATTGGGCAGGCGGTATTGCTTTAAATTTATATTCAAGTTATGCTATTAATACTGCTGGAAGTAATTATACTAACGGCTATTATCCAAATATACAATTATCATTAGTATCCGGTAAATCAGCTACTGGTTATCCTAGTGTAAATTTAACAATAGTAAATAATGTTATAGCAGGTGTTGAAGTAGTAACCCCTGGTATTGGTTTAGATGTTACTACTATAATGGGAATTAATAATGCATTGCTTCCATCAAATTCTGGTTTATTAACAGGCAGCGGGTTTACAATTACCCCTGGCAATATGGTAAAAGCATCTAGTGGTTATGCTGGTCAACAAATTTTAAAACGAGTAAGTTTTACAGCTGGCTCTACTGTTATTACTATATATGATCCATGGTGGAATGGTGGTCATTATGGTGAAGCTGGTGGTCCATTTAGTACGCCTAGTGATAGCAATTATATTGATTATCCACAAATCGTAGGTAGCAGTAATGCGCCTGTAGCCATTACCAGTAACAATGGGTTTTCTGGAACAGGCTTTATTAATCTCAATATATTAACTATACTGACTGTTAATACAGGAACAATAAATGTAGGTGATATAATTAATGGGACTGGTGTAACTCAAACCACCATTACATCAATTGTTAGCCCTCAATTTTATCCTATATTACAAGGCAGTGTAGGCATAGCGCCAAATACACGAATATTATCGGCCACAACAGGCGGCGCTGCAAGAAACAGTACGTGGGGTCCTGAATTAGGCACTATGCAGCTGTATTTAAATAAACCAACATTAACGAATAGTGTAATAGATACCACACAGCTTGTGGTTGGCAATTACTATCGAGTTGGCTACATTGGTACAGATAACTGGGATCATATTGGTACTCGTTGGCACCCTAATGATTCAATGGCATATCATTCAGCTGATCCAAATGTAACCAATGCAGATGGTACACTCAATATATTTGAATATATAGAAATAGATGTATCACCAATGATTATTAATGGTGGAACAGGATATTCTTATGGCTTAGATAAAAACTCATCTAAAGCTGTAATAGGTCAAACAAACCTAGTAACAAATAATGTTATAATTGATATAGTTACTTGGTGTGTAGTGTCATCAAGTGGTAGCATATTTAGATGTCGATTATTTAATTTTTTAACTGAATTAAAAATTGGGACTAGCTACACTATTGATTTGACAAATTCAAATTCAGGTGGCAGTGGGAGTGGGTTTAGTTTTTGTTATGGCGTGCAGTTAAATAATGCTGGATCTGGGTATGATGATGGCAATTACTCTGCAGCACTTTATGCTAATGGCGTTAAAACTAATGTATCTGCATTAATTACTGTATTAGGTGGAATTGTTTATGCAATTACCATTCTATCAGGTACTAGCTCGTTTGTAATGAACCAAACCTATACTGTTGCATTGGGTGCTTTAAACATGCCTGGTAATACGTCAGGTACTGGTTTCTTATTAACTTACATTGGACCATTCTTTGCATTAAACGCTAATAATTATCCGATATACATTGGTATGCCATTTCAATGTACCGCTATAGGAAATGGTAGTGGCACAGTCACTTCATTTACACCTAATACAGCTGGTGATGCTGATTACTATGCAGAATATGCACCTTATAGCACACTAGATTATTGGGGACTTGATGATGATGGCTATCCTACTAAATCACCACCTAATCCCAATATAGTCGCCATTACACTATTGTCAAGATTAGCGCCTTATGATGGTAGTTTTTTTGGGTTTACCACTATTTGGACACCGCCTTATATTCCTATTGGAAACTATATACTTTCTTATGAGGGCGTAGGGAATTGTAGAATAGTAGACCCATTAAACGGTATTACTGTTTATCCTTATACATTGTTATCTACAACTACTGTAAATAACATTACTAAAAAAGTATATTACATTGATACAAGTTCTAAACTACATGGTCAGGATTTAAATCCAACAAGACCTGTATTTTCTATATTAGATCCCCCATCTTTTGGCATAGCTAATGGCGGCGTTGGGTATACTACTACAAGTAATGTGCCTATTTCATTAGCCAACTGCAATAACTATGCGCCTATAGAAGGCGGTGGAAACGCGGTTACATGGCCATTCTATATTAATATAGTCGCTGTAAATGGCAGTATTACCTCAATTACTTATGCATCAGGTGGCGGTCAAAATCCAGATGGGACGTATTGTGTAAATGGTAATATTAGTTTTAATATACCAGGTGGCTACAATGGATCTGGTTTTACTTTAAATCCTTTTCAAGTAACTACACCTTCTGGTATATATATAGGTATTTCTAATGTAGACCCTTATAAAACAGGAAACTATGTTAAAAATATAAAGCTATATGAACAACGTTTTGATAGCTGTATGTATGTGCCTGTTAGTAACTTGATATATAAAAAACTATATCAAATAGAATCATTAGGCACTACTACACAAGCAGAATGGGTATCTGTTGGATTAAAACCATTAGTAACTGCTGTAGTAGGTACTACATTTATATCTAATGGGCATACGTTAAGCAGTACTGGTGTAGTGAGTGAAATATTCTATCCTCAATTTATAGATCGGTTAAAAGATTTTAAATGTATTCGGTTCTTAGAATGGGGTGGTGCAAATAAACTAACAATTGGAACACAGTTACAAAACAACATTGCACAGATACCAAAAATGACACATATAGCTTTTGGTAGTAATGGCAATGCAGTACCACCAGAATTAATGGCTAATTTTTGTAATTTAATACAAAGAGATTGTTGGATGCCAGTAGTTTGTTGGTCGTCTGATAGAAAAGCTTTTTATGAGCATTTAGCTAAAATATATTATACCGTATTAGATCCTAATTTAAGACTATATCTTGAGTTTGGTAATGAGGCATGGAACTCTGGTTTTCCAACATATAAGTGGTTGAGTAATGCTTTATATGGGCTATATTTATATAAGGCACTAAATATAGCACCAGATAATGGTGCGCCTGGTTATGCCATGTACCCTATTTATTCAATGCTCGTATTTAATACATTTGAAAATGTATTTTCAGGTGATAAATATTTGCATCCTACTCGTTTATATGATCCAATTAAAAAACGCCCTAGACGTTTAAATAGATGCTGCGCTGCTCAAATGACCAACATATCAAATGTATCATCTTTCTTTTATGGTGCATCTTTTTTTGTTGATAGCTTGTATAATATTCCTTATGATTGTATTGCTTCTGCAGGGTATTACCAAGAAAACGTAGGTGTAGCAGAATATGATGCCTTTTCACAAACAAGAGGCATCTATAATGGCAATAATAACATGACATTTGATGATGTTAATTTGGTGTATAATACCCCTACACCTACTGTGTCATTAATGAATGGCTATAACTTTTCTATGAATGATGCAAATAGCATAGTAGGGTATATTGGTGGTCAGACTGTATTATTATCAGTACTAAGCGGACACGATTATACACCAGGTACTTATACCAATATTCAATTATTATATAATGGAAATCCTCCTAATCCATGTCCTCTTGTAACTATGGTTGTTGGTAATACAGGTGCAGTTACATCAATAACAGTTACTGCAAATCAAAGTGCTTTAGTATATGGTCTGACATATACAGTAAATGACAATACTGCCACATCATCTGCAACAAGTATGCACGCTGGCACAAGATACACTATTGCATCAATAGGAACAACAGACTTTACTGCATATGGTGCATCAGCAAATACTGTAGGATTAGTTTTTACTGCTACTGCTCAAGGTACAGGTACAGGTACAGTAAGTGCTGGCGTATTAGGTCTTACTGGTGGTGGATTTTCATGTAAGTGTATTGGCTCAAGACTTGGTTATGATTCTGACGGCGTTCCATTTAATCCAACTTATTGTTATTATGAAGGTGGGTTTGCTACATTGTTAAGTTATAATTCATCTACGCCATCAGCACCAACACAATGGTTTGTACAAAGTAATTATCTAACACATGTACAAATATGTTGTGAATTAGATGTTCCTGCAAGTAATTTGTATAATCTTAATAAACTAGATGGCATAGAGTATCAAATGGTTATTCAACAAACCAATTGGGTACAAAATGTTATGATGTGGTTAAATGGTGTAAGTAATGTAACATTTACCATTATTGATGGCGGTGTAGGTAATGCAGCTTTATTACAAACACAATCAACATATCCACCTTGTGGATGGTACAATAATTTATCAACAAATAGTTCTCCATACTTTATAGGAAAAGAACTAGCAGTACTACCTAGCAGTATCATTAGTGGTACTGTACCTACTACTCCGCTGTATGTTTCAACAGTAGTAGATCCTAATGGTGTAGTGACTGCAATTAACTATATAGGTGGAGGAGCCAATATGGATACCACTACTACCTTTATAATTCCCGATTGGGGTGGTGGTTATGGTGTTGGCACTGCAACTCGTTATTTTAAAGTTACAAATGGCGGTAGCGGTTATGGCACTGGTCCGTATACTGGCGTTGTGTTAACTGTTAATGGTGTAGCCACCACTATCACTGCTACACTTAATACTACATCAGTGCCTACCAATAGCCCTGTTAGTAGTACTGTAACTACATTAAACATTACTAATAATGCTAATCTATTAGTTGTTGGTACTACATACAGTGGTGTAGTAACTGTTCCTGGCTTTACAGTAGTTCCATTTACATGGACTTATTTAGGTGATATGTATCGACAAGCTACTGCTAAAATAGCAACACTGACTGTCAATAAACCAGATAATGCTGTTTACAATGAGTGGCATAACACTGCAAGTAACGTTGGCACTAATGACCAATGGGGTTTATCTTACAATGATAACATTACTGATACACAATACTATGCTTTACCAAAACCACGTGCATTTCATAAAACTGCAGGCAGAATAGGGTATCCAGCATTAACATTAACTAATCATGGAACAGCATATACCAGTAAGCCACAAATATATACCAGTACTGGATGGACTTATATTAGTAATATACAAATGTACCTTAATGGTAAAATACAATTATTAGGTGGAAATACCATTCGATATTGGGATGGTAAAGAATGGAAATAAAATAATAGATTAACTCACTACTCTACGCCATTACTGGCGTAGAGTAGTGATATTTAAAGTATATCTATCATTATTACTATGGAGTTATTTTTTATTCCATCAACATCCCAACATAAGGAATACTGTCAATGTCTCGTAAAAAACGTAAAGCTAAACTATGCACTGCACAGCCAAACAGAAATAGACCTAAAAATATTAATTTTAACCAAACTAATTATGATGACTATGATGATACTCCGTATTATGCACCTGAAGTATATCAAGAAAAGGTTATTGCTAAAACAGTTGAACCTATACGTTATTTAACTAAAGCACAAGCAGAATATGCAAAAGGTATTGATTATAGCACAATTACAATTGGAGTAGGTCCAGCAGGTACTGGTAAAAGTCATATTGCATTAACTTATGCTGCAGATAAATTAAGAGATAAAGAGATTGAACGTATTTTAGTATTTAGACCTATTGTTGAAGCAGGTAGGCCATTAGGTGCTTTACCAGGTACTGCTGAAGAAAAGACAATTAAATACTTTACACCTATGTTGGATATATTGGAAAAAAGATTAGGTACTGGACCATTAAAGTTTTTTATTGAAAAGAAAAAAATAATTTTAGAAGCTACTAATTACATTAGAGGCTCTACTTTTGAAAACTGTATTGTCATTATAGATGAATGTCAAAACTATACAAAAGATGAATTAAAACTATTAGTGACTCGAATAGGCGATAACTGTAAAATGATATTTGATGGTGATGATAGTCAAATAGACATTAGTGAATATAGCAGTGGGTTAAAAGATATACTCAGAATATTTTTAACATATGGACATAGAGATCAAGTTGTATTTACACCGGATGAAGTATCGGTAATACGTTTTACTGAAGATGACATTGTGCGTAATGAAATGATAAAGAAAATATTAAAAGCTTATCGAATAAATAAAGAAGATGATTAAATAAAAATACAAAAAAAATACTGCTGCAGAGATTAATCTCTGCAGCAGTATCAATGGGATGGTTTATTCTTTACCATCCCATAATTTATCCCACCCTGGGGTGGGTTCTCTGTTGGTTTTATCGAAGATGGATTTTGCTCCATCCTTGATTTCTTGGTCACAGCTGGATGCTGCGACCAAATCCAGGCTACCTTTTAAATGCCGCTGAAATCTCAGCGGCATCCAGTGAAAGGATTGCCCACAATTTCTTTTTCCAAGAACTGTGGCGAATACTGCAATAGGTGCCGCAGTTTCCTGCGCTAAAGATAACTTCTTCTTCTTTAATGGAGAACCTAATCCCCATTACTGTGAATGTTGGGACTGACGCTAAAGGAATTAAATTCCCTTTACCATCAGTAAAGAATCCGCTTTTGTGGAAAACCAGGTTTTCCACTCCACTGACATCACGGCTGTCAGTGGAGTTAGTTGCTGCTACACCAATAGTAAAGTCAGAGCCAAATTTAGTGAACTTTTTCATTTTCAATATCCTTGCTGCTCATCGCAGCATTTAAACACGTTAGTAGTTAACGTTAACTAAATAAAGATTATTCTTTATTCATATAAACTATATATATATGAAAAAAGTTTGAATTTATGAAATACGGTAAATACTACTATCCATTCCCTATTATAGGGAATGGATAGTAAATCATTTAATCTATTTATTTTTTAACTTTACCAGCATCTACATTTGCTGCCATATGAATGTGGTTTGTAATAAACAAAGCTGCTACAGCAATGCCTGTACACCATGTTTGTAATGTGCCTGAATCTACGCTTAAATTGAGGTTAGTGAAGCTATTTACTAAAGTAATACCAAACGTACCGATAGCCACTAAAGAACCTGTAAACGCAGCCTGGTTAGCCCAAGCAGCACCATTAGATAAACTATTACCTAAAGCAGTAGCATCCCCTAATTCACTGAATAATGTAAAGATATTTGGTGTAGTAAAGGTAACTTTAGGTAAGCTAGCATTACTGTTTGCAGCAGTATGTACGTAGTTAACTGCCCATACTACAAATGCAGCAAGACTTGTACAAATAGCTTGTAATGTAGTAGGATCAATAGTAAAACTATATCCCCAAACTTGATTAATTAATGTAATCAATAATGTAAACAAGCCAGTAATAAAAGCAGCAGCATCTGCTCTATTTGCCCAAGTAGTTGGACTAGAAAGTTGTACACCCATTTGTTGTGCTTGAGTTAATTCACTCATAATTGTTGTAACGTTCATAAAGAGTCCTTAAAGATTAAAGTGGATAAAGGATAACGTAAAATTAGTTACCATAAAATAAATATACTATTTTATTAAGAATAGTACATTGACATATCAGTATTAATTGTTAATGTAAAGCTTTGATTACTAACAGGTGTAAAGCCATCTAATGTTTCTAGTATAGCATATATACCGGTATTATCATTAACGGTATAAATAGGGAAAGTTACATCATTATTAGTAGTAAATGATATATCACTGGTTGTTATATCACCTGGACTACTCATAGATGGTAAATCAATATTACCTAACCAAATAACAGTATCTTCATACTTTTGTTTATATAATGCAGTGTCTGCAGCAACATTAGCTGTAGGTGTAGTAAACAAATGTAATCTAAAGCTAGAGGTAATACCTACTACATTCGTTACTAAACTAATGCCTGATAAATAACCAACACCATTATTAACGCGTACTGAATCAGATAGATTAAGCATATACGGCGATATAAAGGCTACATCAAATGTTTCACCTACACCACTACCACTGCCTAAATTACTTACTGTCCAATTAGCATCTACTTGTCCTGGATTATCTATATTACTATAAACAATATTACCTGCTTTAACATAAACATTATTACTTAAATTACCAGAAGCATTAATGTTCCATACCATATTTTTTTGAACAATACTACGAATAGGAGTTGCATCTGAACCAATAGGATATCTACCTACACGTGGATCAAATTGTCCTTGTAATATTAAGTTTGGAGAACTATGACGCATTGTTGCAGGTGACCATGTAGCACTCTGTGTCCAAATAGCATCATCAGTAGTAGGTAAAACAGTACATTTTCCTGGATCTTTAACATCAATCGTAGTAATCATACCGCCTGATACACTGGTAACAACACCAACAATAGGTGAAATTATAGTAGCGCCAGAAGGCGGTGCTAGCGTAACGGTATCGCCTACTTTATAGCCTGAGCCAGTACCAAAGGGCGTAATGCTATTAGCAACAAATAGATCAGATGCATTTGGTCCAACGACTGTGCCTGCTGCATAAACAGTTGTATTACTAGGGCGTGTAAATATAACAGTACTTTGATTTAAACCAGATCGCGCTGAACTGGTAGATAATGATTTCATTGGCATATATAAACCTTTAGTGGGGAAAGAATAAAATAGTGGGAGAACATTCTCCCACTACACTTTTATTTAATTAACTTACGAGGACCTAATTTAACACTGCGTTGTTTATTTTCAGGCTTTTCTTCTTTATCTTTAATGAGCTTAGCTTTATCTTTATCATCAGCTTTAGTTTTCTCTTTATCTTCTTTTTCTTTAGCCTCATCTTTATTAGGCTCTTTATCTTTTTTATCTGATTCTTCTTCAGATTCTTCAGGCTCTTCTTCAGATTCCTTATCTTTTTCTTTCTTTTCCTTTTCTTCTGCTTTAGCTTCCTCTTTATCTTCTTTTTCTTTAGCTTTCTCACCTTCTTTCTCTTCAGCTAATTTTTCTTTTTCTTCTTTCTGTTCTGATTCTTCTTCAGTCTTTTCTGATTCTTCTTCAGTCTTTTCTGTTTCTTCTTCTTTCTGTTCTGATTCTTCAGATTTTTTCTCTTTAGTTTCTTTTTCTTCTGGTTCTTTTTTTGGAGCAGGTTCTGGTTTAGATGGAGCAGGTGCTGTTTCTTTAATAGGCTCTTCTTTTACTGGTGGTGTTTCTTTTTCTTCAGGTTCTTCTTTTTCAGTTTCTACTTCTAAAGATTCTTCTGGCTCTTCTTTAGTAGGTTCTGCTTCTTCTTTAACGGGTTCTTCAGGTTTTTCTTCAATAGCTGGTTTTTCTGATTCAGTTGGTTCAGTAGCTGTTTCATTTGATCCTGATTCACTACCTTCATTATCACCTAATATACTACCAAAGTCATCTTCTCCACCAAGCTTACCTTCATCATCTGATCCTTCTGAAGAACCTCCTTCTTCTCCGCCTTCAGGCTCAGTCGATCCTTCTTCACCACCGAGGGGTTCCCCACCTTCGGTGCTTTCACCACCCTCATTGCCTTCAGATCCTTCAGAAGTATTTTCACTCTCATTATTTTCTTCAGGATTGAGTTCTTCTTTTAATGCTTTAGTTTTTTCATCTTGTGCATTTTCATACTTCATAGAAGCACGTAGCATATCGCCAACAATATCAATGACTAATTCATTATGATGCTTAACAGATTCTAACAATGGACTTTCTTCATTAGCTAAAGCTGCATCTAATTCAGGCAACATATTTTCACTTCTTAAAAACTCACGTTTAAGCTGTGCTAGTACTTGAGCTTTTACATCATCCATATTAGCGTTTTCATATTCGCCTGTTAACTGATCTTTTAACATATCACCATTGATATATGCGTCAACTGCTACTTCTAAAAAGGCTACATAATTTGCATAGTCATCGGCTTGTGTTTTAATAACAGCTACATCAGGTGCAGGTAATTTTACTTGAATAGAGGAAATGAGTTCTTCAAACGTTACACTAATAGAATCTTTTGATTCAGTATATAGTCGATGCAGTTCTTTTGTTAGTGGGCCACCTAGCATAATGTATGTTTGGATATACTTAGCTAACAGTGCTGTAAAGGTATCTTGATACTTTTTAGTACGTCTTGCTTTATAAACGTTACGCGATATAATAGCAGTAGCAGTAGATTCATTATCTGCTGTATTGTCAACCGTATCTAAATCCACACCTAATCCTGCATAATGCATTTTACGCAACATATCCATAACATCGCTTGAGGGTGGTGAAACGTCTCTTTTCTTTTCAGTTAAATCAACATCCATACTAGGAAACTTTTCACCACCATCTACTTTAACTTGAATAGCAGCTTGTTGCAATGTATTAATAATGTCAACTGGATTAATACGACCAATAGGCATACCCGTAGAATTCATTTGAGCCATTTCATTAATGACTGTCTCTACAGTAGCTCTAGGGTCAGGGTCATCTGGATCTAATTTAACTGCCATAATACTACGATTAACCGATGCTTTAACAGCAGCCATAATTGTAGCAAACATTAAGACTGTTCTAAATGAAGCATACAGTTTAGTTTTTTCAATTAAACTAACGCCTATGCCTGATTCATCATAATTAAAAGCAATATAAGTTAAAAACTTTTTAGGCACATATAGGAGTTGAGTACGTTGTTTTTCTAATTGTCTAAACAACATGATTCTATGTAACTCACCTGGATTACTGACTTCTACATCACCTCCATTAGCATCACGTACTGCTTTAGCTAACTCTTTTTCAAACTCAACATAATAAGCATCTAATAAGGCTTTATTAGTATCTTTAATAGAGAGTCTTTCACTAGCATTAGTAGAGTTATTAGTAGAGCCTATATTAAGTACTGAAGTTAATGCTTGTGCATCTACTGTTTTATTTAATCGATCATTTAACTCTTTATATTTATTTGAATTAGTAGAATAAGTTAATGGTCTATTACGCTCATCTAAAACAATATAATAACCTACATGTTCTTCAGGTGAGCCAGGTATATGTACAGGCACCACGCATTCAGTAGGTAACAGTATTGTAATTGGATTTAAATCATGTTCCATTTCTTCTTGTTCTTCTAATGCTGAATAGAGTTCCATTCGTACAGCACGATTATTATAGACATCAACGCGTTTACGTTGATCGACTACGTTTTCTAATTTGTTTGCTTTAATAGCTTTATTATTAGATTCTAATATACGAGTATGTTCAGTTTCTCCTCGTTTATCTAAATCACCTACAGCTTCAATACCATAAAAACTACTAACTAATTGATTAGTGCGTAGTTGTGATGTTTCACGAATAACAACATCCTGTAGCATTAATGATAAGTCATCACTGAGTGTTAAGATATCTTGTGGTTTATATTCTTTAGAGTTTTTGTACCGAGCACTCGAATTAGGAAACTCATAGACGGCATTAGCATCATTGCCCATTGCAAAATCAAAACCTTCTAATCCAATGCCTTTACTTTTATCTTTAGATGCTGATGTTATTCTTTCTTTAACATTTACTATTTTAGTAGTACTGATTAACCCACAAACAGAATGTCTTTCAGTATAAATACGTTTTGTAATATCTTCTAAGCCATACGTATTTTTTTTAATGAGCGCTCGAATTGTATTGGGTGGAATAGTCAATATTGGAAAACTGCCTTTATCAAATAATGCTGATCCTAAAATAGTTGCCTTTTGTTCATTTAATGGCACTACAGTATCAAAGTGACTTCTAACTAATTCACAAAATTCAGGTGGTGCAGATTCACTAGTTGTAATGGTTAAGTCTACATCTTTAGAATCTTTAGGCGAAAGAATACTTGAAATTAAACTCTCTTTAACAAATGCAACATCAGGCAGTACTTCCATTACTGCTTCAGCATCAGCCAACTTACTTGCGTGTGATTCTACTAAATCTTTTAATTGATTAGGACTATTAAAGTCTTTTTTATCAGTACCATGTATACTGTTAGGCGGTGGACTGACTAATACTTGTTTAGGTACTTTATAATAATCTTTTAACTTTTTAATACGCGCAACAGTTTCATCGTTGGTCTTTTTTTTAACATGATTATCTTTATTCATATTACTTCTCTTGGGTATAACTATGTTGTTATCAAATCAATACGATGCGTATATTAAAAATATAATACAAATCGTTCGTGGACTTAAAATAAAATCACTTGCAACAGCTTATACCATGAATAGGGTATTATTGTCACAAGGTGATACAGTTGGTGAAGATCAAAGCAAATGGAAATATTTTTTAAATCTAAGTGGACAGCCCTACGTTAGTCAAACATCACCTACTATAGTAAATGTAACTGGATTAAAAGCAGGCTATCAATATACTATTGTTTCATTAGGAACAACAAGTACAGCCCAATGGATTTCAGCTGGGCTAGTATTACCAACGGGGTTAACAGATGCAATAGTAGGATTAACCTTTACAGCAAAAAATATAACATTAGGTACTGGAACTGTTAGCATTAATCATTTAAATGATCCTACTAACATATTATTTTACTCAATAGAACACGCACAATGGGAATTGTTTACACCCGCTAATTTACAAGCAAGTCCTATTACATGGAATGTCTATAAACAAAGAGGAAATGAGTATCAGAATATATTAGCACAATACAATGCATTAACTAATAATGGTTTTGCATCACAAGAACTTTTAGTAGAAGGCATCATATTTCCTATTGATTTTAATACTGCATTATCTGCAAATGATAATGCTATTCTTTATTATGATACAACGTATATTGAGCCTGAAGAAGAAAATTTAATACCTTTATTACAAACCTATATTGATTTGCATATGGGTAGATGGGATACACCTTCTTATGCAGTAACCGATATGCTTTATGTAAGTTCACAATTATCAATACTGTATGCTGGATTAGTAACTGAAATTATTAATATACGATTAGCTAATTGTAAAACTAACTATGTGCATAGCTATCATATCATGAACTATTTAGCAGGTTATTTTAGATTAGATAAGTTAATTGGTAGTTTAACAAGAGATCAGTTATTATGGCTATATAGAAACATTAACGACTTAATTTTAAATGGTGGTAAAAAATCAACATTAGATTATTTTAATAGTAACTTTGTTGTACCTTATGGATTTTCATTAAATACATTTACATTACATCAAACTAAACAAAATGCTTTATTAGCATTTAATGCTGGAGTTATTAATAGTAATGCATTAAAAACTATAGCTAGCAGTAGCACCTATGGGACTAGCGATAATAATGTTAATAAAGAGTTACAAATCGTTACTAATGATTTAGCAGGACTATTAAAAAATAATGGTGTATTAAATCCTATTTTAATTAATGATGACTTACAGCAGATTAATAATTTACCTTACTTATCACAAATAGATACAGTACCTGTTGGTATAATAGAATGCGGTCTTATTCAAATTACTGCTAAACTACTCTTTAATGTTAAACAAGAAAAAATAAATCATTGGTTATATTTAGCAGCTAATGATTATATTAGTTATTATTATAACATGAAAATGTTGTCCATTAATGTACCAGCCGTATATTTATCACCTAAAGATGCAGCTGCATTATTATTATACTGCGTTAATAAATATGCTAATTTGCCTGTTACTGCAATAGCATGGGCTCATGTACGCTACATTATGCATGATACTACATTGCCTAATGGATGGGCATCTAATACAAATTATACACAATATCAAAGAGTTTTACCACCTGCTATTAGTGCTTTAATGCCTAACTCAATTGATTATTATTATGTTGCTCAAAATGCAGGTACTAGTAACTTATTTGTAGCAAGTGGCTATATTGTTAATAATATACTTACTATTACCAATGTAGTATCTGGTATATTAAATGTTGGTAATACAATTACCAGTACAAACTCAAGCATTACTACTAATACCTACATCATTGGTACTATTTCTGGTAGTGGTGGAATAGGCACATATACTATTAATACTAGTCAAACAGTAGGATCAGTTAATAGTGTAGTTAATATATCTAGTAGCCCATTTATTACAGATACTGCTGGTAGTTTAATTCCTAATACTTTATATTACATTTTAACATTAGGAAATAGCCCACAGTTTACTGCAGTTGGTGCTAGTAATAATTTAATTGGTACTGTATTTACAGCATCAGGAATAGGCAGTGGTACAGGTACAGCATTACGATTAAGTAATGCCATAATAGATGGTGGTGGAATAAATTGGAAATTAGAAAATAGTCTTTTATTTAATGAATCTGCAATTGGTATTATTGAAGATGTTTATAAAGAAGGTAATGTTTTACTAAATAACCAAAATGCAATTACCATTACAAACTATAACTATTATGATGAGTTGATTAGCTCATTAACTTTACCTACTGTTTGTAAATCTATTAATGATTTTTTAAATTATGTTACTAATGCTATTAATAGCAAAATACAACACAGATTATTAGTCGATCAAATGACTGATGTATCAGGTGGATTGAGTAAGTTAAACACTACTTATGTTGGTAGTATGCCTTCTATTTCTTATCAAGCTATGGCTACATCAGAAATGCAAGCATTAGTAAATTTAATGTATACTGATAACCTATATAGCTTTATTAGTGATGTATCTTATAGTGCATTCTTTACTCGATTAGGTGTTGATTTTAGTACATTTAACCAAACTAATTTACTAGAGGTTATTAATAATATCGTTAATTATTATATTGGGTTAAATGATAATGATAACTCATCAGATGCACCTTATGCGAGTGTTGTTGCTATTCTTGATGCTTTAACTAGCTATACCGTTAAAGTAGTAACAGGCGAGATTGGTTTAAATGTTATTCCAATAGATTGGTGTTATATGGATGTATCTGCTTCAGTGACTATTATTAATCCAATTTATGTAATCAGTGATGGCATTGATATTGGATTAAATAATGTAGGTTACTTAGCATTGCCAAACTATGATTTAAGTATACAAACATTATACGATAATGCTAGCTTTGAATGCGATCGTATTATTTGTAAAGTTTATCCTTTCCAAGCATCTGAAATAGATATTTGTTTAGATGTGATATGTACTATACCTACTACTCAATATATTAATGTTAGTGATATTGGTAGTGATGTTCTATTTTCTTAATTTCTTTATTCTTTAATAGGTTTTAACATGGCTCAAAATTCAGTAAAAACATTATACTTTGCACAATTAGAAGAAGCACGTGATTGGGGTGTAAATTATACAATACAACAATATAGCACATTAAATGAAACTACTTTATTTTCATCTCAAATATCTAATCCATTAGCAATGCCTGCTACTATTAGTAATGGTACTTATCCAGCAATTAAATACTTAGCGATTGGTAATGGTGGATATACCACTAATGTAACAGGTAGCAATAGTATTGTGTTTAACATACCACAACATAGAGCAGACGATGCTGCTTTATTTAATATGATGCCATTTGTGATGGTGCCTGCAAATAATGATTTAACTTCTATTCAACAAGCTGGATATAGATTACGTACTTATGAAACATTTAATAATGTTGGTTATTTTTGTTATTATTTGAAACTGTTTGATACCACTGCCCCAGTATCTTCAACCCGTGTAGTTACTTTATCTAATGGCAGTACTACAAATGACGTTGCTTATGTACCCAGTAGCAGTACATTATCACCTAGTCAAATCGATGTAAATAATAGCACTGTCAATATATCTAGCGGTCAACATTTAGTAACAAGTTCTGTTGTAAACATTACGTTAAATACAACAGATATTCAAAACATTGTTAATGCTGCTACAATTAGATCAGGTGATATAAGAACTGCTATGATTTCTGAACTAGCTGTTGTAAGCGGATACGATACTAGTATAACATCTACTTTAGGCGGTGTTAGTGCTAGTTATACTGAGCTCTATTATGCTCAAGTAATGGCATTTATTGGTGAATTAACTTCATTACAAAACTCACCACCATCAGCATCTTATCAAATAGCATTAAGTAAATCATTTCCTTATCCACCTACAACTACCTCATGATATCGATTCGTATTCTAAGCATTGATCCTGGGTCAAGTCATGTTGGATTTGCAGTACTCGATTTAACAAATACTAATAGGATTACATTAAAACATGTTGAAACATTTAACCCTAATAAACATCTACTTGATGTTAAAGATGTTATTGAACAGCATGGCCCACGTTTTGCTAGAATACTAAAGATTAATCAATTTTTTTATGAATTAATGGAGCTATATAAACCCGATATTATTGTTTGTGAAGCTCCATTTTATAATAGATTAAGACCTGGTGCATTTAAAGCGTTAGTTGAAGTTATTTCAAGTTTACAACATACTGTATATGATTATGATCCATCTGTTATGTTCCATACAACTGACCCTAGCACGGTTAAAAAGAGTGTAGGGGTAAAGGGTACTAGTGGTGATAAAGAGGCTATTAGGTCAGCTATTTCTCATTTAAATATATTCTATGGGGATACTATTGCATTAGAGGTATTAGATGAGCATAGCGTGGATGCTATTGCTGTTGGGTACTCTAAAGCAATTGACTTAATAAACCACTACTGGGACTATTTATGAATGAACTATGGAGGATATTTACAACAAGCGATACGATAGGCACTGCAATTAATGCGCTATTAAGTCAAAAAGAACTTTATGAGTTATTGCGTAATGCTGGATACACAGATAGTGAAATAAAAACAGAACTATTATATATTAATGCTATAATACTCGTTATTAAAATGGCGCCGTTTATAGGGCTATTTATATATAAGGCAATTAAAGTTATTCATTATTTAAATGCTGCATTTGTTAAAAACAAAGAAAAAAAAGGAGTTAAAGACGCGTTTAAACGGCTAAGTGAACAAGGTAAAAGAAAAAACGATTAATTAATGAATTACTCTACTCCCATTAGTGGGAGTAGAGTAATCTTATTTAATTATTATCGTCTTTCAACAATGTACTCGGACTGCGATTCCAACTTAGGACCTATTCGCCATATACGATATTCAGATAATAGACTATCAAATAACGTAATGTATAATTGAAACTTATTTACCATTTCAAATGCTTTATGATAAACATCAAATATATCTTCTCTTCCATAAGTCCAAAATACTTCTAGCTGTTTATTCTTAGCCCGATAATCAGTAGCCCAAGGCAGAATCAATACAGGCTCAACAATAGTAGCTTCCATTATTGTAATAGACTTAATGGTAGTAGTAGTAGTATCGATATCACCATCAGAATACTGAAGCTGATTAAATAGTTCTTTAATAAACTTTAATAAATTAGCACACACGTCAGAGCGTATGCCTAAATCATCTAAAAACTCAATACAAGAATCTTTTGATGTTAACCACGTAAACCTACTGTACGCTGTATTGTTATAGCGGTACTTTAAAATATCGACTGTTAAATCACATAGATGTCGTGATACCCATAGACTTAACATCTTATTACCAATGCCATTAATAATATCAATGGCTTGATCGAGTGTTTGTGCTTTTGGTATATCTGATAATCTATCAGTAAATGTATTACTAAAATTACCTGGTACCATAAAGTACTTTACAATGTTTCGATGACATAATGTTGGTTGATTATTGTCAATCGATGCCAATGCATATTCTGTCATTGTCTTTAGCATGTAGTCACTGGTACTAATAGTATTTTCATCAGTTAATGAAGGTGTCTTTCTTTCATCTTTAATGAAAATATCAGTAGGCGTATACTGTTGTTGAGGCTGTTGTTCTTTAATGCTAGCTGAAGGCTCAAGATAATACGCATCAGCAGCACGAGTGGGTGGTAAGAAGTTATCTTTATTCATATCTTGCTTAAGTGGGGGTTGAGTTGGCGCTACACCATGTAGCGATGCAGCAGGTAATATTGGTTGAAAGTTTGTAGGTAATGTGGCATTAACATTACCATAACCTGACGGCACTGCATTATTAAACGTAGGAGTATTAAATGCAGGTGAATGTGAAAAAGCGTTGTTAGCATTGTATTGCATTTGATTACTCCCGTATCCAGCTTGCTGTTGTATTCGATATTCAAAATTTTGAATATCTTGATTTATTTTTTCTAATGTTGCAATGTTAGTATTTGCTACATTCCACATATAGTTAGCAGCTTCACATTCTGCTTTAATAAGCATATCGCATACTGTACTTATTATAAGCTGTGCTACTGATTGAATAGTGTCATCATCTACATTTAAACCTAATGTAGCATGATATCTTGCCAGCAGATTACTTGCTCTAGGCACAACTTCATTTTCAAGTCGCCTAGAGATAGGTGCCTTTAAAAAGTCAGGAATGCCTGTATTGTGCAATTTAGTATTATAAATTTTATTAAAATACTGATGACAATATATCTGTATCTGTTGTGGTGTGGGGGAATATGCCATGTATTATACTCGCTTTGGCAAAAGTTTTCTTAAACCGTCTATGACGGGCTTTAGTTGTGGTCTTGCTTTTATATAACTTCCTCCTGATAGGAAAACAAAAGGATTTATCTTATCTCTTCCATAGGGTGATGATGCCGATATCCATGAATAAGTAGCAACCTCTACTTGGGATGGATGTAGTAAGTCGCTGTTATCAATTACACTACTTTTATTTTTATCTCCTTTAGATGATACACTGGCTTTATTATGAGAAATCATATTACAAGTAGCTGAGAAGGGTCTACAATCACTTGCTATACTAGCAGGCGTTAATTCACCATGACCACTAGTATGCAGTATATGATTTCTAGATAATGTTTTAGATAATAGTTTTTCTATTTTTTCTACACTGAGTGTTTCGAGTGGTAATTTTTCTAATCTATAAACACTAATAAATACCGCATAAACAATATTAGATAATAGATTTCTTACAACTGAAAGCTCTTTGTTATACATTGTACCTACGTCATAATGCACATCCATATCATGAAAGTTTAAACACATATACCCAAATAGATCAAATATATCATTAGTTTTAATTCGTTCTATATCTAAAACTTTTCTAGTAATAGGATCATAGAGTGCTGGTATCTGTACAGATACGTGAGAGCATATTTGATCTAGCTGATGCCTATCGCCAGTAATTTGTTTAAAGATAAAACGATCTAATATATAAATCCATAAGTTTGGATTATCTAATTCATTAAAATCTCTAGTACTGTCTGTTGAATTATCAACAATATAAAAGATAGTGCCAATAATACTGTCTAATAAAGGATAATATTCTTCAGCTGAAATAGCTATTCGTAAATCAGTGGGTTTAGCATTATATTTTTTAACAATACTGAGTTCTTGACGACTACGATAGACTACCCATTCTTCTGGATTAAGATTATCTAGCTTCCAATTACCTATTCTAACATTTACATTAAACATTTTTTTCATAGTTTCTTTTAAACCATAAACTGATAAAATGTAATGCATTAATGTAGGCTTTAATAAGCTGCGTTTAGCTGGCTCCATATTATACAGATAGGAATACACTGCAGCGGTATTAAGAATACAGCCATTTTTAATACAACTTATTGAATGTGAAGAAAACCCAACAGGTGCTCTGGGTGTACGCATATAGATATTTCCTTTTTCTATATTAAATAATCTACCGGATATTACTGGTGTTACTTTATATTGCGTACCACTTAAATAAAGTAAATCAGCTTCATTAATAAATGGTAAGAATAAATATTGTGGTCTAATTGGCTTTCCATTAAACTCTAATAAATACTTTACCATATATACATCAGATCTTAATAATTCATAGGATCTAAATGGCTTAGTAGAACGCGTTATTTCATCAAACTGTTCTTTAGGCGTACATACTACACTACCTATATATCTTAAACCTTTTGGAAAAGATGCAGATGCGGATAAAAATACACCATGCATATAAGCTTCAGCAGATTTAATCTGTTCTGTTGCTAATCCATTTAATATGCCTTCATCCATTTTTGGTAATTGTTTAGCGACTTCTTTAAATAGCCTTACATCCATAATACCTTACTCATATACCCTCATTTTGCAAATAGTTTATATATCCCAAATCCAATTACTGCAATAGAGCTAATTGTTTTAAATGCTTCAACTGCTAATTTTTGATTGTTCATGGTTTCATTATATACCACTTTATCTTGTAATATAGTGCGTTCAATCTGTGTTTTATCTCTAACTGCTTGAACATCTCTTAATGTCTCTATTTCATTACGCACTAAACTATCTTTAGCAATACTAGATTTTAACAATAATGATTCGTGTTCTAATTTTTCTTTTTCTAAACGAATATTGTTAATATAAATTTCATGTTCTCTTATTAACTTTTCGTTTTCTATTTTTAATTCTTTATCAGACTCTATTGATTTTCTTGCTTCACTGATTGTTCTAAATACTCTAATAGGTGCTTGTTCTGATAAAGCTTCAGTTAATGTATGATAACTATCTGTTCTTACTTCATTACAATATTCATTAATTATTGATGTTAAACCAGAAATATAAATACCTGTTTTCATTACATTACTTTTTCTACCAGTTAGTACAATGATCTTATTATTAAATACTGCATAAAGCCTATTAACTAAACCTTCATTATCAACAAATCGCAAGCTAAATGAAAAGTCATGACTACTATTAAAGTTCTCTAATAGATTTAAATACATGGTATGAATGTATTGTCTTGAAAATGGATGATAAGCCATTGATTCTAAATTATTTCCTAATGAAACAACAACATCAGCAATAGGTAAATAAACGCCTACTCTATATTTCTTTAATGTTTCTAATGTAATGAGTTCTTCCCAATAAAAAGATTTATTTGCATTAAACTGTAGTTGTTCTCTAATACAGTTATTAACTTCACATTCATCTCCTGGAAATGTAGATAGCCCATCTCTAACGTTTCTTTTACTGTGTCCAATACAGAGTGCATTTATTTTTATTTTATTATTTTCTAATTCAGGTGTCAATACCGCAAAACTGCTATCCCTAAAGTGAATGATTAATGTCTCTGTTGTAAAATTAACAAATTTAATTTGAGCTATCAAAGAATTAGCATATCCATTACTAATTAAATTACCTTTTGTTACAGCACCATATTCTAATGGTAAACCAATGCTATTATCATCTCGTTTAACATGCATAAATATCCATAATTGTTATCTACTACATTAATAATATCTGTATGAAAAACGATTAAAAAATACAGTCACTCACCTAGGTGAGTGACTGTAATGATTTAACTATCTTTTTATATTTATTAGTTTATTTAATGCTTATTGATACAGTACATTGGTAGGAGTAACTTTTGTACCCAAAATACTTTCTGCACTGGTGTACAGCGCATTCAAGTTTTGTACATTAAGTACTGCCATAATAGGTAAGAACACGTAAGAGTTAACACGTGGAATAGTAATCACGTTATTAGCTACACGATTGTTTTGTGTAATAGGTGCTTCAAATGTCAATGAAGGAGTCATCAACATAGCGCCAAAGTTCAATGGATGCAAATCCTCAGTTCTGTTTTTCAAACGGAATGACATAAAGACTTTATCCAATAGTTTAGCATTGTTTGAAACAGTAATTTTATAATTATTCATGTTACCCAATGAACGTGGATCACCGCTTACCATCAAGTGAGGCGCAATTTTAGGGTCAGTCACAACAATTGTTTCAAAGTCATCAGCACCAAAGTTCAGCGCTTTCAATGCAGCTAGATATCTAGATTGAACCAACATCTGATTGTTCATCAGTGTCAGTGTTGCGGTAAAATGACCACGAACGTTTTCCAATGCGTCTTTAGAGTTCAATGATTGAACCATATCGGTAACGTTAAGAGTACGTTCAACATAAGTAGGAACAACGAACTCAGAACCCATCATAGGATTTTGTGCTGGAATTGGACCACCAGCTTTCAAAATACTTTGTGCATTTAACAGCGCATTGACAGCATTACCACCATTACGAATTTGAGCAGCTGTACCCAAAGTATCCAAAGTTACTAAATTGCTGCCACCAATAGGAGTTAAAGAAGTAATAGGAGATGACAATGTAACTGCGAAACGATAAAGTACAGGCATATTGTTATCAACAATAACGCCAGTGTTACGCAAGTTGGTATTTGTACGACGCATATGTGGCATTAAGCCTCTTGGAGTCATTACAAAGTTACCAGCCGCTGCTGCAGCACCAATAGTAGCTGCAATACCTGGTTGACTATCCAACAATACTACAGTACCAGAACCAGTACCTTGACCAGTAGCAGTAAAGGTTACTTCAGGTGCCATTGTAACTAAACCAGTACCTGTAATAGCGCCTGTTGAAGCTGCTACAAATACAGTACCTGCTGCAGCAGTAGTACCAGCTGGTACACCTAGTGCTAGCCATTGTGCTGCGGTAGTAGTACCCAAAGAAGCAATAGTATAAGTATTGCCAGCAGTTACTGAAGCTAATGCAGCAAACACACTGCCAGTACCAGGAATAGCACCTGTTGAAGCTGCAGTAAATACATCACCTACTGCTGAAGTACCAGCAGCATCACCCAATGTAGTCCACTGTGCAGTAGTAGTAGTACCTAATGAAGCAATTACATATTTAGAACCACTAGTAACTGATGTCAAAGTAGGAATAGTAGCGCCTACAGCAGCCCACTGTGCAACGGTAGTAGTACCCAAACCAGCAATGTTATAAGTTTGATTAACAACCAAATTATTAATAGGTGTAGGTGTTACTGTACTGGTGGTAATATCAGTAGATGGATTAGTAGCAAATGTCAAGTTAGCATTACTAGTAATGCCAGGGGTTTGCAGCATACCAACATAATTACCCGTTACATTAGCAGGACTAAATACGCCATTAGCAATAGTACCAGTTTGAACATCAATAATAGCAGCATTATTGCTGTTAGCTAGGAATGTACCCAAGTTAATATTAGCATGAGCTGACAAACGAGCAGTCATGGTAATCATGAAATCAGTAGTGCTAGGAATACCTAAGTAACCTTGAACAGTAGATTTCAATGCGGCCATATTACCCAATACAGGCACACTGCCAGAAGTCAGTATAAATGTAGCAGTCATATTGGTTTGGTATTCTTGTTGTGAGCCAGAAGCTACTTGCATCAACAAAGAACCATGTTGCATAGAAACATCTTGTGCAAATGTACAAGATTGTGAAGCCAATGCACCGTATTGAATGGTATAATACACTGTACCTAGATTGATGTTTCTATCCAGCTGATCAGTTTGGTCAAAAATTTGTTGAGTAATCAAACCACCAATGTTAGAAATACCAATAGCATCACACTCTACACCAAAAGCAAAGGGGCGTGTATTAAATGCAACACCAGAAATGACTTGTGGAATAGTAGGTACAATAGAAGGCGATACTAATTTATTAGTATAACCTGGAATTGGATTTGCAATATTAGCATCATCTTCAACAGTTGAAGGATAGATTTGAATTTCATGTGCATCCAATACATCAGGTGTAATGATAGCATCAACGATTGATGTTTTTTGAATAGTAAATACTGCACCACCATTATCACGTTTTTGTTGTGAGTATAGTTGTGGAATACGAATTTCAACATCACGACCATATTCACCAGGTGGTACTAGAATAGGTGGAAACCACACATCTTCAAACTCACCCATTATAGCGGACATTGCGTTAGCAACAACTGCACCTGCCATATACTTATCAGCAGTAGAAGGATCAAACGATTCCATTGCATAGGTGTAGTTATCATCATCTAGTGAGGATACATTGATAACTTGTCTGTTATCAGTAGGCATAACCGCAGTAGCTGGTTTGTAATAGCCTGATGTATTACCATGTGCAATAATAGTGCGTGCTGCACTTTCTAATGCAAAATCAAGACGTGGATCATTTTCTTTTGCGTCTTTAATAGCGTCAGAAAAAATAGCCATAAAAGAAGGTTGATCTTTCAGTTCAGCTTTAATAGAATCAATAGTGTGTTTTACTTCACTTTGTCTATGTACATCTAAACTTTCTAAGCTATACATGCTATCAGCCATTGAAGTAGTAATTACTTCATTTTTTAAACCCATGCACAATGCTTTTACTGCTAGCACTGCTTGTTCAATAGGTGAACTAAGATGTGACGCGCCGCGAACTTGTCTAATAATATTATTCATTCTTTTATTCCTAGGTTTTTATTTAAAATGTTTAAAATCAGTTTACTAAATGGTGCTACTTTTTTAAAGTCATTAAAGCCGAGTCTCGCTTTAATGGCATTAGCTATATTAAGCGCACAAAGCGCCATCATATCATTAGTATCACGAAAGTGAGTAATGGCTGGTTCTACCCATATAATAATGGAATCTGAGCCATTACAGAAGGCATTTAATTGTTGTTCTTTTTCAAAGAGTTGTTTAATAGTAGGTGCATTTAATTTAATTTCATCACTTACTTTTTCGCGCATATTATAGATATTTTCTGGAAGTCCTAATGAACCAGTAACGCCTAATTTAAATAATAGCTCATTAGGGGCCATTAATAAGCTAGTAACGCCTTCCATTTGATAAATATCAGACGATGTAAAAAATTCACCTAATTTATCTCCCGTTATGGAAGACAAATTGGCACCTGATTCTTTTAATATACGGTATTGTATTGAATCAAAAAATAATATTGAGTTCAATTGTATGTCTCCCTAACATGGTTAAAGTGGTTTATAAATGGAAAATAATATTTTAATATTAATAAAAATTATTAGTGCATTATATTTAAATAGCTTATCTGAAGATAAGAATGAAACAATGCATGAGGAAATAGAAGAGTTATTAAAAGGTATTACAACCAGTAATCGTGCAGTAGCTGGATTAGGTACTGACGATATGGTAGTAGAAGGTTTAAGAGATACAGTAGATTGGATGCTATATAATAAAGATGTAGGCTATAGCAAACAAGATTTATCACAACGATTAGCCATTAATTTACAAGGCAGTAATGAATACATAGTAATAGTGGATAAGCTATTATCTGATGAAGTAATAGTACATGAATTGAGTGGGCGTGTTAGTGGCATTATGAATGAATTACGTCATAATAAAACTAAATCAAAACTAAAAAAAATGGTACTCGTTGCTAATGCTAAGTTAAACTTTAGTGGCGATTATATTAATACTAAAGAATTTGTTAATGATTTTATTACAGAGTTATCTGAGATACAATCTAAATCTACATCAGTTAGTAAATCATTAATTGGTAAAGTAAACTTTGATAATGATGAAGACTTAGAAGATGCATTAGCAAAAACAATAGAACTCACAGATAATACCGGTATATTAAATACAGGCTTTATTGGTTTAAATAAAGCATTGGGTGGCTATGGCATTCCTAGAGGTGCTGCTATTAATTTTGCTGCATTATCGTATAATTATAAGTCAGGTATATTAGCTGATCTTTTTGTAAATATACCTCATTATAATATACCGTGGATGTGGGATGCAAGTAAACGCCCATTAATATTAAATTTAACATTTGAAAATACATTAGCACAAACCTTATTAATTATTTATGAAAAGCTCTATGAAATTAAAACAGGTAAAAAATGTGTAATGGGGAAAGTCGATACTGCACAAGCTAGAGCATTAATAAAAGAACATACACAAGTCAATGGGTATAGCTGTCATATAGAACACTATGATCCTAATAACTTTAGTATTTATGATATCTTTGAATTAATTAATGATTTGTTATATGCAGGTTATGAAATACATGCCATTATTTGTGACTATTTATCTCAAGTAGCACCTAATACATTTGGTGATCGTTTAGATACTAAAATAGCAAAGACCTTTGAAATGATTAGAAACTTTTGTACGCCTAAAGGTATCACGTTTATTACTGCACATCAATTGAGTACTGAAGCTCAAAAATATGCTAAAGAATATCCAACGCAAATGACACGCTGGGCTATAGGCGGTGGTAAGTATATGGATTGTCAAAGCTTACATACAAAGTTAGATATTGAAGTAATACAGCATATTATTCAGCATATTGATGGTAAGTCTTATTTAGATATAGCTAGAGGAAAACATAGATGTGGTGGACATAATACACCAATGGCACACAGACATTTTTATTTGCCGTTTGATGAAATAGGTGGAATAATACCAGATTATGGTAAAGCGGATAGAACCTTATATAGTTTACCTAAAGTACTCGATGCAACAGTTAATTGGGACGAATAAAAACAAAAAAAAAATACTCTACTGACTTAGATTAATCTAAGTCAGTAGAGTATATTGCGTCAGAGCATATAGTCCTCAAATAGCTCTGGTAATGATGGCGTGTGTGCCATTTCAAAAACACTTGTAGATCCATCTACATCGTTGTAGGGGTGGTCAATAAATGACCACCCCTTTTCTATTACGTGGTCTTCATCTGGCGCTTCCCAGTGCCAGCGGACTAATCTTACCCAATTATCAGGCTCGCCTTCCTTGGCAATGTTAGCCATTGCTGGCGACCAATTGGATAGTTTTAGCTTCTTAGGGCTAATTGACCTGCTTATCAGGTTAAGCCCTTCACCCCAATAACTTACTCTTACCTCCTTTGGAGGTAAGAGTATTTTTGTCTTATATCCACAGGTATATGTGGATTTTATTTTAGATGGGAATTTAACTCCATCTAAGAACATCTTGGGCACAACCCTGTGCCCAAGAACATTTAGTCCTGATAAAAGCTCTCCGGCATTGGGGCCGTAAGCTTTTAGTACCAGTTTTTTGTCCAGGCGAACTAACGCCCTGGCATTGCGGTATACCGCCACACCAAAGCACTGCTCGCCTAACTCGTTTACCGCTCCATGCCAGTAGGCATATGACTCAGAGCGGTCGGACATGCAGCTGCGTCCCACTGTAGCTGCAGCTTCAATCATTCCTTCCTTGGAAATGATAATGTTTATTTCAGCCGCCACTGAGTGTGCCTTAGCCTCAATAGCATCTGCTCCAAGGCGATAGCCAAAGATACTATTGCAAGTGCTATCCATATGGATTTAATATAGTTTTTCATTATTCTGCCATACTAAATAACAAGGCTATACTAGCTGAAAATACAGCAATTATTAGTATGCCAATCCAAATTGGAGATAAATAATTTGATGCTAATGCAATAGATAGTCCAAGCACAGCAGCCAAAAGAAAAGCACCAAATATAACTAAAAAACATTTTATAAATCTTTTTAAACTAAACATATATTATTCTCCGGTTTTCGCTCATTAATCTATCGTAATCTAACACATCTTCAAACTTTGTAGGAATAATATACTTTGATAGATTATTTTGTCTTAAAAAAGTATTAAAACCATTTTCTATCTTGTTTTCTAGTTTTTCAATTGCCTCTAAATAAACTAGTCTTTCATCTCTAGTTCTAAGTAAATATTTTTTATAACGGCATGTATTATAAAATGGAAATGTAGATATTTTGGATGCCGTATAAGAATCCAATTTATTATTAATTTCATTAAGTTCTATATAGCCGTCATGTATAGTCATGCAGTCTTTAAAATAACTTACCCAATCATATAACTCAGTGTTGCTTCTAGTTATATTAAAATATATGTTTGAATACCAAGCGTCGCTTTCCCAACAATATCGAATATCTATTTCATTAGGGTTATTAAAATTTATTCGCACGTTTAGCGAAACATCTACACTAGGGTCATTGTGTATATCACTATATACAAAATCACATATATCAAAGAATACATCTATCATATTTTTTTCCTTTAGGTTTAATATATAACATAGTAATAATATATGTTTTATTTATTTATGAAATACAAAAAAAAATACTGCTGCAGAGATTAATCTCTGCAGCAGTATCAATGGGATGGTTTATTCTTTACCATCCCATAATTTATCCCACCCTGGGGTGGGTTCTCTGTTGGTTTTATCGA
>Ga0316224_1000912_pt1 | contig 36575 bp, 47 predicted proteins | sample TBH18013metaG_FD_206254 | JGI IMG/M metagenome (GOLD analysis project Ga0316224, IMG submission 206254) | Freshwater microbial communities from Trout Bog Lake, Wisconsin, USA - TBH18013 | ecosystem: Environmental > Aquatic > Freshwater > Lake > Hypolimnion/Profundal zone | place: USA: Wisconsin... | reverse complement strand
GGTCATTAGGTTTTCCTACAGTTAACGTTGAGTTACATGTAGATCAGTTAAATGATAATATTAGTATTGCTTGTGAAATGTTTACTAAGTTTGCAGGCTATACTAGAGAGTATCTAATCTTTAATAGCAATCTTTATATACCAAACTATGGTATAAAGTTAGATACGTTGTTTACAGCACAAGCTAATTCAACATATCTTGCACAGTTAGATCTATTTGATCCAAATATAAATGGAACTGAAAGAGGTAATCCTTTGTTTAGCAAGTATGTAAACGATAATAATAATGTTTTTACAGCTAATAGCGCTATACCAGGAAGTTACTTCTTAAGTAGTTCAGCTTTATCTGCTTCTTATCAGTATGGTATCTTTACTAATACAGTTGTAAGTCTTTCCACATATAATCAAATTATATCTGCTACACAAACACAAATTGATTTATCACCTTACTTTACTCCAAGTTTAAAGAACAATATAACACAATTAGGTTCACCAGTTGATGGAAACAATCCAAATTATTTGAATAGCTTTGACTACGATATAATGGATTACCGTAAAGTAATTGCGGTAGTAGACTTAGAAGAAGGTTCTACGTCAGGCATTAATACTTTGTTTACCATTGAGCAGACGTTAGCGCAACAAACGTATTTCAGTTACTCGATGGGTAATTATGGGTTTGACTTAATCAGTTGGTATGTATTAAAGGATTGGTTAAAGAATAGGGAAAAGCTCCTTGCTACTAAACCAAGTTGGGATTTTGATGATAGGACTCAAATTATGAGACTATATCCTCAACCACAACAATCACAGTATCAAACAATTCAATACTATGCAGTCATTCAATGTTACGTAGAAAGAGCATTGAGAGATGTTATTAAGGAACAATGGGTGTATCAATATGCTTTAGCATTGAGTAAAATCACTTTAGGTAGAGTAAGAGGTAAATTTACAGGTACATCGCTATTTGGTGGTGGTCAAGTAAATGCTGATATGTTAGCTGAAGGTTTAGAAGAAAAGAAAGAACTTGAAAGACAGCTATATGAAGGTGCACCTGGCTTTGGCGACAACGAACCACCAATGTTCTGGGTAGCTTAATCATAAATAATAACATGAAGTTTAGTGAACTTGCTGGTCTAATTACCGAGAAAGAAGGTAAAGATCCTAACAAATTTGTAGCTACTGGACCTGCTGGGTTCCGTAAAAGTACTGGTATTGAAAACCCTGAAGTTAGAAAACCAGAAGTTAACCTAACACCAGATAAAGGAAGATACATAGCAGCTGAAGCTAGTAGACTCATAAAGATTGCTTTAACCGTTACTGCTAGTGATCCAGAAGCTGGTAAAGAACTTCAAAGAGTGATGTCTCACTATAGTAGTTTACATCATGAATGGAAAGCTGAAGAAGCTTATACAAATAGATTGTACAAAGAATTGGAAAACGTAAGAGGTGGTCTTTCCACAGCAGGAACAAAACTTCGAAACAAAGGTGAAATGTCCATGTATGGTAAGAGTAAAGAGTTTAGAGGACAGAGACTAAGACCAATTACTAGAAAAGGTGTGTCGTATGAAAGTTGGTTAATTAAAGAAATTAAAGAACATGAGCAATTAGCTGGTCAATGGAAGACAAAATGTGAAGCAGCAAGACAAGACACTTTAGATGCAGTACAAGATTTAATTAAAGAAGGATCAACAAATTTTGTAGAGAGATTAAAACAAGCTAATAGTGGTGAATTTAAATCGTTACAGGATGTAGATATAGCAGGACAAGGTCCAGATGAAAAAGCTGCTATAAATTTCCTTAATGACATTTATAGAGGAAAAACAGAGTTTGAACCACTATCAAAATTTGCTAAGAGTGAAATGCAAGAAGGTATTGACCCAGCGTTTCATTTATTATCAATTTATAAAACAGTATTAACTGATATTCAAAGAAATAACCTCTTGAATAGTCCAGAAAGAACATTTAATTATATTGTGGGTAAATCACAAAGATCAAAAACAATCAACGAACCCACTAAAGGTAGAGTTGAGATGAAGAAAAAAGATCCTGCATTAATGAAAGTTATTGCATTAATTAAACAAAAGAAATTTGAAGAAGCTAAACATGCTGTAAATGATACTAAACTATCCGGTGACCATAAAGCTGATTTAATGATCAGTATCAATAAGTTAAAAGATGGTCAAACTACAGAAGCAGATGTAATTAGACCTCTATACCAGATGTAATGGAAACCTATTTTAAGCAGGGTATCTTTAGACCACAAAATAGTGGTAAGTACGTTGGTAGTAATTATCCTCAATATAGATCAAGTTGGGAATTGAAGTTTTTTAGATGGGCTGATCTCAATGAAAATGTATTAGCTTGGGGTAGTGAAAATGTTATCATACCTTACATCAACCCACTAGACAATAAAGTGCATAGATACTTTGTTGATAACTATGTAGTGTTTAAAGATAGTAAAGGAGAGAAACAGAAGTTTTTAATTGAAATAAAACCAAGTAAACAAGTAGAAAAACCCATTTCAAATTCAAGAAAAAAACAATCTACTATGTTATATGAACAAACTACTTGGATAACTAATCAAGCCAAATGGGAGGCTGCTAAAAAGTGGGCAGAAAAGAAAGGCTGTCAATTTGTTATATTAACGGAAAAAGAGCTAGGCATCCGTTGATTAGGCACGCGCGATAATAAATAATAACATATGAGTTTTAAACTTATTGTAGAAACACCTACAAATAACAACGATTTTGAATATATCGTTGAGGAAAAGAATTCTAACCAACCAAGAAACTACTATATAAAAGGACCTTTCATGATGGCTGAAGGTGCTAATCGTAACCGTAGAATCTACTCACTAAATGAGATGAAAACGGAAGTCGATCGTTATACCCGTGAAATGATTAAAGAGGGTAGAGCAATGGGTGAGCTAAACCACCCAACAACAGCTGATGTTGACTTAACTCGGGCTTGTCATATCATTACAGAGTTAAAGCAAGATGGTAACGTATTTTACGGTAAGAGCAAGATTTTATCAACGCCTACAGGTTTAATTGTTCGTAGTCTTATTGAAGATGGTGTTAAAATTGGTGTTAGTACAAGAGGTTTAGGTCAATTAGTTGCAGAGTCAAATGGCGTTAACAGAGTTAAAGACTTTAGATTAGTAGCCGTTGACGTTGTAGCAGATCCTAGCTTTGATAAAGCTTTTGTTAATGGAATTCTTGAAAGTAAGCAATATGTATTAGAAGCAGATGGATCATTTGCTGAACTATATGATAAATTTGAAAAGGGTATTAGTACACTTCCTCTTAAGAATAAAGACGAATACTTACGTCAAACCATCTTATCTTTCATAAATAAATTATAACGATGAAGAAAGACATTAAAAAGTTTATCGCTGCAGTGCTTGATCAAAGATTTAAACAAGCAAATGACTATCTTAAAGCGAGCGTTAATGAAAAAATTAAACGTAAGATAATAAATAATAATAGCAACATTTTCTAATATGGAAACCTTAAAAGATTTAACTCCAGAATCAATGACCGAGATTCAAAACGCAATTAACAGCAAGGTCCAAGAAAAAGTACAAATTCACGTTGAAAAGGCACTAGCCGAACAAGATGAATTATACAGCAAGAAGCTTTCCCAATTATTAGAAGCAATTGATGCTGACCACTCAACCAAATTAGAAAAAGTTGTTGAAGCAGTGGATGCAGATAGAGCAGAAAAGCTCAAAATAGTCATCAACAAGTATGAAAAGATTCTTACTGAAGATGCAAACAATTTCAAATCACAGTTAGTTGAATCTATCAGTGATTATTTAGATACATATCTAGAAGAAACAGTCCCAGCTGAAGAAATTAAAGAGGCTGTACGTAATAAGAAAGCTATTACAGTTCTAGAAAATCTAAGATCCCATTTGGCCGTCGATGCTGCTCTACAAAAAGAGAGTATTAAAGAAGCAATTCTTGACGGAAGAAACCAAATAAATGAAGCTTCTAGCAAGCTTGAGTCTGTCGTTGCCGAGAATGCAACGCTAAAAGATGAACTAAATGCCATTAAGGCAAGTTTAGTAATCGAACAGCGTACGCAAAATCTTGACGAACAACAAAAGAAATACATTAAGAAAGTATTTTCTAATAAGTCACCAGAGTTCATTAAAGAGAACTTTGATTACACTTTAAAGTTGTTTGATAAGAAGAGCAATAACAGACTTGAGTCCTTAAAAGAAGAAGCTCTTACCGAGAGTACAAACGTCGATCGCGTTGTTTTTGAACAAGCAGAAGTGATCAATGAAGACGTTACACTCTCTCCTTACTTAAAAGAATTAAGTAAGTACTAAGAAACACTTTCTAAAAGGTTATCTCCTGAGTTACCTAACCACTCACAATGGTTTTGGGGTCGATTATTATAGATTATAAAGGAAAATAACAAATATGAAATCAATTAGACCTACACAGGCCTATATCGATGAAACAAGAGCAGCAGCTCTCCTTGAAAAATGGGCACCAGTGCTCGATTATACTTCAAAGAGTGTTGCAGCAATCGAAGACGATCACACACGCTTGAATACAGCTATGCTACTTGAGAACCAAGAGCAGTGGTGTATTCGTGAAGCAGGTCCAAACTATAACCCAGGTTCATCTGGCATTAATCGTGCTGGTAACCCAGGTGCAGTTGGTAATGCAGCTACAATGTATGCCGGTACAACAGTTACAGGTACACAAGGTACAGACACATACGCAACAGGTGACTTCCGCCTACCGAAGATCTTGATTCCGATGATTAGACGTACTTTTCCCGAGTTAATCACAAACGAGATCGTTGGTGTTCAACCAATGGCCGGTCCAGTTGGACTAGCATTTGCATTACGTTACCGTTACACGGGTCAAACCCTTGGAACAAATGACGGTGCAGGTTCTGGTACAAATTATCCTCCTTCTCAGCCATCAATCTTGGCTGAAGCAGCAGGTAATGAAGCTGGATATCAGTACTTACAGACCGCTTATACCGGTACTACCGCTGCTTATCTATCTGGTTCACAAGGTGCTTATGGTACCTTAACACAGTGGATTACAGGTGGTCCTGCTGGCACACAGTCAGTAGACCAAGGTATCGCTGCTCTCTTACAAAACTACGAATTAACGAACGCAATTCCTACATTCGAAGTAACATTTGAAAAGACTGCAGTTGAAGCTGGTACAAGACGCTTAGGTGCTAACTGGTCAGTTGAACTCGAACAAGACTTGAAGAACATGAACGGTATTGATATCGATACTGAATTAACGAACGCTATGTCGTACGAAATTCAGGCAGAAATTGACCGTGAAATGTTAATCAGAATGATCCAAATCGCACTCAATGCTGGGTTCGGTAATGGTTATTCTGTATGGTCGCCAGCTTCAGCTGACGGCCGTTGGTTAGTAGAACGTAATCGTGACTTCTATCAGAGATTAATTATTGAAGCAAATCGTATTGCAGTTCGTAACCGTCGTGGAGCAGCTAACTTCGTTGTTGCTACACCTCGCGTTGCAGCTATCCTCGAAATGTTACCTGAATTCCAATGGGTACCAGTTCAAGGTAATGTAAATACACAGCCTGTTGGCGTTGCTAAAGTAGGTAACCTCGGTGGACGTTTCAACGTTTATCGTGATACACGTACCGATGGTAACTATATGGCCGGTGAATACGGCACTGTAGGACCTAATGGTACCGCAGGCGCACGTCCTGAATATGCCCTATTAGGCTATAAAGGACCTGAGTTCTACGACACAGGTATTATCTACTGCCCATACATTCCAGTTATGGTTCAGCGCACGATCGGTCAGAACGACTTTGCTCCAAGAGTTGGTCTATTAACACGTTATGGTGTTGTAGATAACATTTTCGGTGCAAGTCTTTATTACCACGTCATCCTCGTTAGTGGCCTCGGTCAAAGTTTTACTCCTGCAACTCAGGCAGTATACTTCTAAGATCAAGCTTACTTACAAAAAGAGCCCGATATCGAAAGATATCGGGTTTCTTATTGTCTTATTGTTTGGATGTCTTCACGTGCGGTCCGTAGATATCGTATAAGTTCTTACTTAGTTTGAACATTAGTTCTTGACTAGATGCTCTTACGGGATTGATATCTATACCACCACGACGTGCATATAAACACATTACAAATAATTCTGTAGGTTTAAAGATATCATGCAAACGTTTATACACACATTCACAAATCTCTTCATGGAAGTGACATTCATCTCTAAATGATACGATATACTTTAACAATGAAACCTTATCTACAATAGAGTTAGATTTCATATAGATGTAAATATCACCCCAATCTGGTTGACTTGTAACACGGCAATTACTCTTTAATAAACCTGAATGATAGTATTGCTCAGTATAGTCAAACTCACTAGTATTAAGACTCATATCCTGTTGTAATAGTTCAGGTGTTTCAGTATATGTATTGAACTGAATCTTCATTAACTCTTCTTCAGGTATCTCATTCTCTACAGTCTTAAAGAGCTCTTTATCATAAAAATCATGAGCACTTACTTCAGTCTTATCTACTAAATGACCTGGTAAGAAACTAACCCTTGCATGAGTACCAAGTAAGTCAGATAGATCAGCACTTGCAGTATTCTTAAACTTAAGAATTGCATCTCTAATATTACCACCCATCTTCTCCATATTAAAGCTATTAAAGTATAGCTTAATAGATTTACTCTCAACAATATACTTACTATCGGCTGGGTAACAAATCTTAGTAACACCAGTTACTGGGCAACCGTTACTAAGTAAGAATGAACATTCATAAGCATTCCAAGTATCAAACCCAACGAAAGGTAAACTCTCATTTTGAATACCTAAGTAAGTGCGATTATTTTGTCTTGGCTCCTTAACAAGCAATGTTTTATCGTATGTATTTTTATACTGCGATGTTTTACCTAAATGTACGTTAATATTTGAATTGTCTAATACTTGATTGCTCATAATTTAATTATATGTTATTTTTTTATCTTTTCAATCTCTTTTTTAATAATTTTATATCTCTGTTCTACTGTACCTGCTAACTTAACAACGTTTTTAGGATTGAAATGCTCAATATAAAAATCAAATAATTGTATTACTTTATTTCTAAAATCTACATCAACACTTCTAACCCCGTCATCAACCAACGGAATAGATGGATCAGTATAAAAGATAATATCATACTTACCGATAAGTTTCTTACAAATATACTCAGAATAATACCCCAACTCTTCATCACACTTTTTCATATATGAAAGATATGTTGTATAAACTAATGCATCTAAACAACATCTATCTAACACACAGTTAGCATCTTTATTCTTAAGATATTTATCAATATGACTATGAATAGTAATCATCTGAGTAAAGTTATCCCCGTCTTCATTAATAGATAACTTGTACTTCTCTTTCAGCTGTCTAGTTATTTCAGCTTCAAAATTCCAATCCTTAAAGTACTTATCTTCCCGCATTTTAGAAAGAAGAGTACTTTTTCCCGAACTTTGTGCACCTGTAAAAGCAATAATCATCGTTTTAGTATATTTTTGAATTGAACTACATTATATGAAATATCCCTTAATTGATCTGCATTTACTTCAGTATCAATAAGATCTGCTAACTTAACTGTTGGCTTTTCTTGTAAACCAAGATCACCATTATAAGTTAAACCTTGTAACCCAGCAACTACTGGATTGGATGTATCAACACTTCTAATGTTATAAATGTTATTATTAGGATAGTAGCTAAACTCTTTAGCTAACGAACAACCTAATAGGTGATGAGGCTTATTCCAATTCCAAACACCATCATTAATTAAGTCCTGAATAAAGTTCTGTCTACCTGATGCAAATCTTTCTAACTTAGTTTTACCTCTACCGGTTACAAGATAATATGAAAAGTCAAAACTAATTGCAATGTAGTCAGCATATTCACTCATATACTTGTATACATCTACTAACTCATCATATGTTTTACCTTGTACCGCACCAATTTTAAGGCCCGGTAAGTCAGTAAATTTTGTAGTAAAGTCTGCAAAGCTTTTAACCGTTGCATAACCATCTTCAAGTACATCAGGTACAATATAGTAACTTGGTTTTAATTCCTTAATATAGTTAGCGTACTTTTCACCATCAAATGCTTTACCCAATTCAAATATGCTATTGTCTAGTAGTACACTACGACCTCTTAGTAATGACTTCTTAAAAAAGTCATAATACTCTGGATACTTTTCAAAGAGGTGCACCAAAGCGTAATCGTAATCATTATACACTATTGATTGATCTAACATTGATATAGGAGATTCGTGTGATACTAATATTCTATTTGACATATACACTATTATAGCAATATTCCGATAAAATCAATACCGTTTAAATATAATATATGGGGTTATCTAATTTATTTGGTTTATTACAAAAGTCATCATTTAAGGTGGCTTTGCGTATACCTAGAATTAAATTACCAAAGTTAGCCTTACCCGCGTTGTTAGTTTATTCTGTACCAAAAATAGGGCTACCTAGTTTTGGAAGTCTATTAGGCAAATTAGGAAGCATAGGTAGTGGTTTATTAGGTTCTTTAACACCATTTCAACAAAAACTATCTTCAATGTTTGGTAGTATTGAAAACCTAAACTCTAGTTCAGCATTGGGTTTCGTTGGGGGAGTTTTAAACACTGCTTATAAAGATGTTAGCAATTTAGCTTCTGGTTTAATTAAAAATGCTTTGGCAGGAGCAACAGCTGCAGTTAACTCAGTTACAAACCTAGTAAATGGAATAGCCAGTACTGTATCTAGTATAGATCAAGCTGTAATATCAGAAATAAACAAAGTATCTCAACTTTTTAAAACTCAAACTAAAAACGTTAAAGATTTAGTTCAAGGAGAAATAAAAGTAGCTAGTGGTAATACACAAACAATTGCACAGGTGAGTGCAGTACAAGCTTCAATTAACAGCACCATTACTAACAGCACAACTAACTTAACTAATTCTCAAATAAAGAGATTACAAGAAGATCCAGCATATAATAAAGAATTTACTGCTAACGTTACACAACAAGCTATCAACAATGCTGCTCAAGCAGTTGTTGATAAAAATAACTCTATAAATAATGCTGTAATGCAATCGTCTGTGGTAACGGAATTAGGTGCAGCACCAATAGTACCACCGACAATAATTAACACAATACAATGAAAGAATTTAAAAAGTTTTACGGTAATTACGTTGGTATAGTAATACAAAACGATGACCCTGATAGAGCAGGTAAAGTAAAGGTGTTTGTACCTCACGTATCTGCAACTGTATATAGTAAATGGGTCAATAACAAACAAAACAAAAAGTTTAAGTTTATAGGCGCTAATTTAGATACCACGATACAGGCAACTTTGTCTGGTGGAGCTGCTAACAACTATCAAGGTTTAACTCCAATCATTGAAGAATTAAAAATAGTATTACCTTGGGCTTATTGTGCATCTCCTTTAACTAGTGAAGACACTAGTGGTAGGTATAACAATTATAACAACTTTGCTAATATATCAGATTCAAATTACTATAATACCTTTTCACAAAGTACTTCTAGTGCAGCTGATACACCAGGTAAACCAGGAGCTTTTTTTGAAGACCCTAACAATAGATTAACTGACGCATTTGTTAATGCAGCAGATAATATTAACAGACCAAATCCTCTTGCTTACGAATACGTTCCAAGCACTTACTCTAATAGAGCAAAAGGTTCATTTGGTATACCAGCTGTTGGTAGCCATGTATGGGTATTTTTTAGAGAAGGTAACCCAACATTACCTGTTTACTTTGCAGTATCAAGAGGTGAAGTAGATTGGTCTGGTATATACAATTCTTATGAAACACCAGGTATAGATTACCCTGAAACGTACGAAAACAAAAGTTCTGCAGTTACACCTAATGATGTAAACGTTGAAACATATAGAAACAAATACGTTATAAATCAAAAAGGTGGTACTATAGAAGTAACCAATACTGATTTAAAAGAGAGTTTAAAGTTTACCCACTATTCTGGTTCATTTAAAGAGTTTAATAATCAAGCTAATATTGAGTTAGCAGTTAATAATGATCAAAAATTAACCTTAAATGATAGTTATGAAACTACAAGGGGCTTTAAAAATATTTGGGTAGGTAAATCATTAGACGAAAACGTTATAAGAGATAGATACACAAAAATAGGAAGCTTAAGTGCAGCAGATGCAATGGAAAGTTGGAAATCTACTTATGCTCCTATTCAAGACAATAAGCAGTTATTTGAAATACAAAGAGCAGTACCAAGCAATGTAGAAGATCCTTATGGTAATGTTGTAATAAAGAGAAACAGTCCTAACCAAACTAGAGTAGGTACTTTTGCTCCTCACCCAGCAATCAATCAAACATATTACGCATTAAACGAAAATTCTTCATTCTTACCTGATCTTATAACCAAAACTATGGGTGATATTGCTAATAGTTTTGCAAATGGTCCGTTAAGATTAAATGTAGTTTCTTTACCAGCACAGCCTACAGTATTTCCTAGTTTAGTAAACTATACAGAAGAAAGTGGTATTACTTGGAGCGGTGTACCTGGTTTAAGTCCATCATCGCAAGGTGGTAATTGGTTAATAGATCCTAGAAAAGATTTAATCAAACAATTAACTGAAGCTACATTACCAACGTTAACTCAAATTGAAAAGAACTTAGGTATTGGTGGTAGTGAAATAATACAAATTGCTAAACATAAGGTTGAAACAATTGGATTAACAGTTAATGATTACGGTAGCATTCGTTACGACGCAGTAGGTAAAATGTTACCAAGTGAAATGTTAATTGATGATTTAGGCACATATGTAAATTATTCACCAAGCCCATTAATTGAATTAGTACATGTGCAAGATTTACCAGGTGGTGATTACACCTTAAATGTATGTAATAGGTATAATGTAATGGTCGGTGCTGGTGGGTTAAACTTAAAGTCAATGGGTCCAACTAACATTACTGGCACGGTAACTAATGTAACTGGTGAACAAGTAAACGTTTCTAGTGAAAATGAAATTAATATTAATGCTAAAACAGTTAATATATCTGCAGAAATATTATCATTACGCAATACAAAACAAAAGCAAGTTTTAATTCAAAACAGTTTAGGTGTAACTAATAACGTTGTAGTAGGCGGGGCAGTTTCTGTTGAAGGTGAATTATTTGTCCAGCACGTAACTGCACCTGCAGAGTATCAAGTAACTCAACCTACAACAGCATTTGGTCAAATACAACCAGGTACAATTACAGAAGGTGTTACATTAATTGGCCCTATTAACTTCCAGATTAAGACATCACCTCAAATGGCTCAAATTACACAATTAAGTGAAGCTGATGCAGCTACAGGAGCTACAGCAGATGCTGCGGGTGGTGGTGCTGGTGGGCTATTAGCTGCTGTTGTAGCTAGAATAAATGCAGCTACCACAGGGTTAAAGGTAGATCAAAACGGTAATGTTGGTGGTTATATAGTTGCACCGTTCGTAAACGTTACCGGATTAGCTTCTAATCCTAATGCAATTGCAATAAGTGATCACTCTCACGTGTTTAGAAATATTCCTCTTACATTGTACGATGTAAACTCTGATGTAAGAAATGATGCTAAAGAAATTAATCAAAACACTTCACCAGTAACTTCATCAAGAAGAGTGCATGGTGTAAAGTAATTATTTTTCTTTTCTAAACAAATCTATTATTTGTTTAATATCATCTACACACCCACTGCATCTATCAGCGCAATGACAATATTGCTGTAAATCAAGTATAGATTTCACATCGTCGTGTTTATTAACGATGTGGCATATTTCTTTATATGAAATGTTATTACAGGAGCACTTACCGTCCACAATAATATATATTAAGCTTCACAACTATAGCAAGTTAAAATAGAACGTGCTAATTCTTGTGCTGGGTTAGCTGAACGTTGGTAATATAAACTCTTAATACCATTTTCCCAAGCAAAGATAAGTAAGTCATTTACATCCTTTGGCTTAGTATCTGGTGGTATCATTAAGTTTAATGATTGACCTTGATCAATATATTTTTGACGAGCTGCTGCTTGTATTACAATTTCTTTCTGACTAATTTCACCGAAAGTCTTAAACACATCTTTTTCTATTTGCGTTAAAAACTCTAAGTGTTGTACTGAACCACCTTTTACTAGTATAGACTTCCAAACAGCTTCAGTGTTCTTGTTCTTACTTTGTAATAAGTTTTCTAAGTACGGATTTCTGTATGTAAATTTACCTTTAGCTAAATCCTTTGTAAAGTAATTAGAGTTAAGAGGTTCAATAGAAGGTGATGCTTGGCCTAAAATAAACGAACTAGATGTTGTAGGTGCAACTGCTAATGTAGTTACATTACGACGATTATATCCTTTTAATAAAGGCGGTTCACCATATTCTTTAGCTAATTGCTCCGATGCTTGATCTGCTTTAGTACGCACAAACTTCCAAATTTGTGTATTTAAAAGTTTAGCTTCCATAGACTCAAATACAATCATTTTAGATTGTAAGTAAGTATGCCAGCCTAATGCGCCAATACCAAGAGCTCTCTGATTAACAGCAAAGTTTCTTGGATGGTCCATGAACTTCATACCTTCAGTCTTATTAATAAACTCTGTCATTACAGAATCTAAAAAGTAAACTAAAGTTTCTACTGCATCGGTATCTTTCCATTCATCCCACTTTTCAAAGTTTAACGAAGACAAATCACAAACAAACGATTCATCAACACCGTTTGAAAGCATAATTTCAGTGCAAAGATTACTGTGGTTAATTTTTAACCCTTTATCTTTATAAACTTTTGGTGCTTGTCTATTTGCATTATCAGTAAAAAAGATATATGGGTAACCAGTTTCAAAACGCTTCTTAATTACTAAACCCCAAATACGTCTCTTTTCTTTATCACCGTCAACCATTTGTTTAAACCATTTATCAGTAACACAAACACCAATTGAAAGGTTTTGAATTGCATCACCGTCTTTTCTAATGTTTAGAAACTCTTCAATGTCTTTATGATCAATTGGTAAGTAAGCTGCAAAAGAACCTCTACGTACATTACCCTGTGAAATATAATCTGTTAAGGATTCAAATACTGTCAATTGATGATGCACACCGGTTGACTCACCACCTGAACCAATTGGAGTACCACGGGGTCTAATAGCACCAAAGTAACCAGATGTACCACCACCTGATTTGGACATTGCACCTACTTCAGCTATTTTATAAAGAATAGCATCCATATCATCATCCACATAAGAACCAAAACAAGAAATAGGTAAACCACGTTTACGTCCAAAATTAGCCCAAATTGGTGATGCCAAAGAGTAGAACCCTTTATGCATGTAACCTTCAAACTTATCTGCAAAACCAGGTAAGTTGAGATAGTATTCTGCTTTTTCAGCAATATCTCTAATACGTTGTTCTGCGGTTTCGTTTTCTAATAGGTAACCTCTTGCAAGAAATTTACGTGAGTCATTATTTAGCCAATAGATATCTTTGTTTGACATAGTTGTATTATAGTATAAGGTTTAGATTAAAACAGGTCGTCTTCAGAGAAACTTTGAGATTTCTTTGAATACTCGACAGGACGTGAATGAAAGAAGTCAGTCATGTTATTACCTAACAGCTCTTCATTAAACCACGCAGTATCCTTAAGTAACTTTTGGTCTGTTTCAAATACAGTGGGGAAATTAATACCTTTGAGAGATTCATTTATTCTATCTTTAATGAACTCTTTAAGATGTGCAGCAGTTAGCCCGTCTGCGTTAATACCATTAACCATCCAGTCAACAATTTTGGCTTCACATTCGTAAGCCTCTTTTGCTTCACCAAGTATCTTTTCCATGAGTTCATCATCAAAGAGCTCAGGATATTCTTCTCTAATAGTATTGATAATTTTCATACCAACCAAGCCATGAATATTTTCTTCATTGCGTGTATATTTTACTTGCTGGTCAGTATCTTTGAGTACGTTTTTATTACGTGCAAACCAGTTAATGATATAAAACTGGCTCATCAGAGAAACGTTCTCTACAAATAAGGTAAAAAGAATAATAGCGTATAGGTATTGCTTTTTATGATCTTTATAAAAACGGTGCGTGTACTTTTTGAGATACTTTACGCGTCCTTCAATCCATTCTAGTTTTAAATTTTCTTCAAATACGTCTTCTAGTCCTAAAACTGTAATCAATCTTTCATATGCATTGTTATGAATAACTTCTGTGTTAGCCATAACGTAGCCTAAATCTTGTAACGATGGGTGAGGTAAATTTTCTCCTAACTTTGCCCAGAAAGTTTTTACAGCTACTTCTATTTGACCAATAGCAGAGAGGGTGCGAATAATAATTTCCCTTTCTTGGTCTGTTAAATTAACTTTGAATTGCTGCACGTCTGATTTAAAACTGAACTCCTTGTCAGTCCAGAAACCGTTATGCATGGATTCTATAAAATCTTCCGTCCATGGATAGCGATTCGGTTTGCGTGAAATCTGTTCATTAAAAATCATAGGTATATTATTTATTGTTGGTTCGGGGTTCATACTGTTAGTATGAATAACTTTAAGGAAGAAAATTTTTGAAAGTCAAAAACCTTTTCATCTAACCCTAAAAGATGTTGAAATATTTTTTTATCTCCATTAAAATCGTTATCGCAAATAGATTTTAAATTAGTAAAGTCTATTGGATACATACCTGGAGCAAAAAGCCCGTAAGTCTCTTTACAAGCAAAACCATACTGATTTAATAGATTTTCGTATATAACTAAATTCATTGCTAGTTGCTCTTGTACTTTTATTGCATTATAAAGCTTTTTTACATTATTATTTGGTATTAGTTTAATACCTTTGAGAGCGGTAACAGATTGCCTATCTTTGCTAAAATGTAGCAAATTAATAGGCTTATAATTTTCTTCAATATTAACTCTCAGGTTATCATATTGGTTTTTAATTACGAAACCTAAAAATAAAATAGGATACTCTTTTAAACTGCTTACAAAATTATAAGCAGAATAATCAATTGGTTTATTAACTGTTTCAATATCAATCATGTAGTAAAAATTTTTATAACTGTTCCTTTTGTCATATCATATACATACGTTTTGTTTACACCACCTTTTTTAACACTAACGTAACCTGTATCTCCAGATACGCTAGGCCCTCCTATAATTTCACCATCAACGGTTAGTATCTTAATTGTCTGACCGGTTCGGGAGTTTTTTATAGCTATAGAATGATTTGAATTTAATGTTAAGATGCGGGACTCTTTCATGACTTATTCATTATATATGCATTTATGAAGGATTCAACGTCTTCATCCGATTTATCGTAAGTTAAATTTGTAATGGTGCTTAAAGATTGACTGCTTATGTCATTTACCTTAAAAGACGTCTTTTGATAATCTTTTTCTATTTCATTAATTACATCTTCCGGTAACGGGTCTACATCTCCAGGCACATCTAATATCTTACGTATGTCGTTAACTTTATACCCTTTTTTTAGTAACGCTCTAACTTCTTTGCAAACGTAATATTTGTCTAAAGAAGTTTCACCACCGTATTCTTCTATTTTTTTCTGTAGGTATTCACCGGCGTAAGCAGTAGACTTGCCTGTAACTACACATGTAACCTTTTTACTTGAGACTTTAACCATACTTGATTATATAAATAATAGTATGAAATTCAATACATTAGTTGACGAAATCTTAAATGAATCTAAAAAGAACTGGGTAAAAAAAGCAGTTAAAGGCATCAAAAAAGGTGCACTTAGAAAACAGGAACATAAAAAGAAAGGCGAAAAAATTTCAGTAAGTGAACTTAAACGTTTAGAAAAAACAGGCACCAAGTTAGAAAGAAAGCGTGCTCAGTTTGCAGACAATATTAGAAAAAAGAAATAATGTTTGACGGTAAAGAATATCTCATCATTGATGACGTTGTTAAGAAGAATTTTCAAGACTTACTTGAAGAAACTATAACTAAACAAAATTCTTGGGCTTTTCGTGTTAACGTCTGTTCAGTTAGAAGGGAAGATGTAAGGCATGATAGTACTATGGGATTTAGTTTACCTCTTTACAATAATTTTACAAACGTTAAAGAAGATGTATATACCGATGTTGTTGTACCTTTAATAGAAGAAATTGCTAAGAAAGCTAACATACAATATAATGAGGTATTACAAGCTAGAGGATTTTGTTTATTACCATTAGATAAAAAGTTTATTAAACAGTATGATTGTGTACATATAGATTTGGATGAACCCCACTCAGTGTTTCTATACTATGTAAATGATGCTGATGGTGATACGGTATTGTTTGATAAAACAACAGAAGAAGTACCATTTAAAGGTTTAGATATAGACCCTGCTAAACTTGGCTTTAAAGAGTTAGCCAGAGTTAAGCCTAAAAAAGGTAGAGTTTTAATCTTTAACGGTAATAGGTATCATACCAGCACATCTCCAACTGTTGGAGCAAGATTTATAATAAACGTTAATGTTAATAATAAATAATACTATATGAAGTTTGATACCATAGTAAATGAAATCTTAAAAGAAGCTCATAAACCTAAATGGTTAGAAAAAGCTGAAGTAAAAGCTGAAATGAAAAAAGATGCTAAAGTTTCTGAAAAAGAAAAAAGCAAACTTGGTCTATCTAAAAACCCATACATTAAAAAAATCGGTGATAGATATAAAGGTTTAGGCGCTAAACCTAAAAAAAAAAGTAAATGAAGATTTTCGCGTTCCGTTTGATACGAAACGCCGTATAACAGCACGTAGATCAAAATCACATGGACACATGAACAATGTGTTTAATAGTGATAATCAAAGTAGTGGTACAACAGATGCTGCAAGTGGTTTTTGGGGTGATACAAACACTCACATGAATACATTTGTAGGCACGTTACCTAAAAATATTAAAGCAAGTAAAAAAACTATTCTTAAGAAGAAGCGTTTTTAAGTTGGTTAACTAAATCAATACCCCTATTACCGACTTGACGGTACCATTTGCTATCTTTTAAAGCTGCAGCTGCCGCATGAAAGTTTTTATTTGCTACAGCGTGCTTTAAATTTTTAAACTCATTTAGTTTATTAGCACCTAAATTGAAAGATAAATCAATTAAAGCTAACTGTGCGTTGCTCGGTAATGAATCAAAATTAGGTGCAAAGTGTTTAGCATTTTTAATAGCAATCTGTACGGTATCATTGTACAATTGTCTAATTTCCATATCACTTAACCCGTTATGCAATTCATGATTAGAAATCCCATACTTAGCTAATATACGCTGATTGTTTTTATCGTTTAAATTAAAACCAATACCAATGGTAGGTATTCCTTTTGTATCTTTGTATATATGTTTTTTGTAACCTTCGTGTTTTACTAATTGTTTAAAAATAGCTTCACTACTTACTCTAGTACTAGGTGTTGGGTTTGCAGCTTGTTGTATGCTTGTATCTACTTTATTGTCATGCGTTGGCATACCTGGGGCAGAAGAACCAACCATAGTAGCTAACGTGGCTGCTTTTAGTATGTTACCAAATTTACCCTCTTCTAACATTTGAGTGTGATGTTGTTTAAATGACTGCACATTTATATTTATGCAAATCTATCAACGAAGTACTTTGGTAACTTAGCTCTGTTAGCAATAACAGCGTCTGTAATAGCTTGGTCTATAATATAAGTCGTACAATAATCGTCCTTACTTCTTATACCTCTACCACAAGCTTGTACTAAATTAATGAGCATCTTATCAGTATACCATTCTTTATCTTCATCAAACAAACGTTTTATTCTATTATCACCCAAAGGTAAATAAGCAGCTTTAACTATTATTTGAAATCTTGCTAAATCATCTCTTAAGTCAATACCGAACGTCATTGACGGGCTCACTATAATAGTAGGCTCTTTAGATTTGGAATGTTTAGATAATATATTATCGTTTTTAGATTCGTTATCTCTAAACAAGTATCTATCCCCTTTTAAATGTTTCTGTAATTGTTTGGTAATATCTAAAGTATGTGTATGTATAATACCTTTTTCTTTACCGTGAGATTCACAAATGTCTTTAATAACTTTTGCTATCTTTGGCATATTTCTATCAATATTTTGTTTATTAAGTCTACCTACATTTGAAACGTATATAGGAGCTTTTTTACTATCAAAGGTACTATCTACCTCAATATATTTGTATTGATCAATACCTAAAGTTTTTGCAAAGTTTTTATGGTCAACAATTGTAGCTGACATTAACAAAACATTTTCAGCATAGTCAAATACGTACTTTGATAAAACATCTACACGTAAGGGGGTTATTCTTACTGTACTCTTTTCACGCTGTACCACATACTCACAATTTTCCCATGTACTGTCAATTAAGTTTAATGTACGGTGAAAGTTCTTAAAATAATTTAATTTTATTTTATCATTAATGTTTAATGTAGCATTTTTATGATTATGCTTTGAAGTTAATGAATCAATATGTTCACCTAACGTCGCCATTAATGTTGTAAGCCAGGTACGTACATGTTGCATATCTTCTGAATAAAGTAAAGGTATTTTAACCCCTAATAACTTAAACCTTTCAGGCTCAACAAATACCGAGAAGTGTTTTACAAGTTCATCCTCTAATTCAGATGCTTCATCACATACAATAAAATTTTTACGTTTTACATGTCCTGGTAAAGATAGAAACATCTTATAGTTTAGAATACTAAACTGATCAATTAATGCTTTGTTACGAGCATTATAATACGGGCACTTATTAGTTGACCAACACTCTTCTTTTAACTTTGGCAATAGTAGACACGGTGCATTCTCAACGTCCACGTCAGTATTAACCTCACACTGGTAATTACTTTTACCTTTGAGTGTCGAAGAGTCGTCAAACAATTGCTTATACTGATCTTGCAATGATTTAGTAATAGTAAGTGCAAAAGTACCGTGGCTAGGTTCTTTTAAGCAATCTATTTCATGTACGTGATTACCAACATAGTCCTGTTTAAAGGCATCGTAAGAGGTAATAAGCCTTTTAAACTCATCAGTACATTTATTTGAAACGTTACCTAAAGTCTTTGATATAAAGCTTTTACCTGACCCTGTAGGTGCAGTACATATAACGTATTTGTAACCTTTTGCATAAGCATCCTCTATACGCTTAATAAGGTCAATTTGCTGACTACTAGGATTGTAGCCATCTGGAAATTTGGTAAGGAATCGACTGTACACCCCTAATTATATTAGTTAAGTGCAGATAAAACAACTGTAGAGTTGTATAATTTATTTCTTTTTTTAGGTTTGAGTAACTTTGCTTTAATAAGCAAATCTATATTCTTTTGAGAAAAATCTTCCATTGTATATGAAAACTTTAAACAATTAGGACCTTCTTCTACTTTAAAAGGGTATGGAATTTCAAACGTTTTTGTAACGTTATCAGATTTAATAATAAAATTAAAATAAAAATCTTTAAACTTGAAGATTAAAAGCTTACCGGACTTCATCGGTTTTTCACTGTTAATGTAAAAAACTATATTCCTTTGCAGGAAATTGTTGATCATTTTTTCTGTTTTATCGATCATGAGTCCATGTAAGTCATCTTTTGTTGAGGAGACATCTTCAAAAGAGTATTGTTAAAATAATTCCAAAATTCGTTTTCCGGTATTGTGTTTACTAAATCACAAGCGTCCATATTCACCATTCTCCAATCTTGCATGAATATATCCCATACTAATAATAAGTTTTTAGTTTCTGGATTATATGGCATAGCACCTCCTGGTGGTTTATAGTTTAAAGACAATCTTCCGTTTGTACTATTTAGAATGTTATCATCTAAAGTACAAAGCATACGTCTTACTGGTGGTTTATCTGGCTTAGGTCTGCGTCTAGCAAACACTATTTCACACACGTTTTGACTTAGTAGGTTTTTCAGGTTGGGCAACGTTGTCTTCATTAATTAATTCTACGTTTTCTGCAATTGATTCTTGTTTTACCTTTTTACATACACCGAAGATTCTAAGTTCGTTTAAGAATACACCTTTCTTTAGTTTACCATGCCCATCAACTTCAATGTTAGATACTGCTGCACCTTTATCGTTTGGAAATATAACAATATCACCTACTTTACATTGTGTTACACTTGGACCGGTTAATACTACTTGAGCTTTTCTCCATGCTTTAATAAGAGCATTGGTTGGTACGAAGATACCATTTCTTTTAATAGCATCGCCAGAGTTATCATTTACTTCATCAATAAATTCTACTAAAATAATATCATCAAATAGTTTAGATAAGATAAAGTCGTCACCAAGACCAAAATTACCCTTACCGTAGCTATCTAAGTCTATTAAACTTCTCTTCGTTGCTAATTTATCAATTGATACTTGTCCGCTCATATAATTTTATTTAGCTATGAGTTTCTCTAATTCAACGTTATGGAGGTACTCTCTTTGGCTCATAAACTCCGGTATCAAAGGTTTATCTTTTTCTGCGTCCTCTTTCTTAACCTTTTTCACGTAATCTAGACGTTTGTACTTTAGTCTAGGAAGTACGTGGTGCAACATATCATACTGTTCTTGTTTACTGTTAAACAAATTTGCGTACGTATTAGTAGTTTGGTTAATATAAATTGCAGCATCTTTTGAATAAAAAGAACTCCATCTATTAACCATAAAAATACTGAACTGTGACTCGTCATCACAGTTCAGCTCTATCTTCTTCTTACTAAACAGTATAGAATTTAAATAATCAAATATTGTCATCAAGTAATAACTTTTGTCGTAGCTATAAAGAGGTCATCATTTAATGCATAAAACAAATCAATAACATCTTTCATAAATTGAGTTGCTTGTTCATCAGTTAATTTGGTACTATATGCAAATGCTGGTGCTTTACGTCCTGCATTAACATTAATACCGGTATGGCCAATTGCTACATTATCTTTTGAGTACGTGATACTTACACTGCACTTACCTACCTTTTGCAATGCACCATCACTACCTTCAAACTGGTCATGTACCATAAAATCATCACCATCTACCTCAATTGGCTTCTTAAGATAACGATTTGATAAAATCATAGCAATTTGCGTATTAAAAAGTCTTTGATATGCAACTGCACCAAATGGATCTAAGTTAGGTATTTCCCAACAGAAGTTAATTGCATCATCACTATAGATATAATCGTTTTGCAATACATCTTCACTATCAATCATACCCTCTGCTTGGACATTCATTGGAGCTCTAAATGCTACAATGTTACCAATAGGTAAGGTTTTCTTTCTGAAATAGTTATAAGCAAAACGTTTATGAATTAATAAGCCGTCGTATACAGGAATATCGTTAATAATCATACTACGATTGTAATATGGTTCCTATACATAATCAACACAAACACCATGACAATTATAGTTTTTCTTTTTCCAATCCTTACTCTTGTCAACTATAATACATTTCTTTGAAACTGGCTTGTCTGGAAAAGTCCAAATATATCCATTACTTGTCAGTGTGTAATCATCAGTATTGTGGTAAAAGCATTTAACCTTTTTCTTTAATAGCCACTCAAATGCTTCAAGGTTTTTAGCATGACACCATAACCTTGGATGTTTAAAAAAGTCTTCATACACACAGTATTGCCCTTGATCATGGCCTAAGAAAAACCAATCGCCTTTTTTCCAGACATCTACTTCACAGTGATACTTTTTAAGTACCTCTTTAATATGTTCAGGGTTATTTTCTAGCTCAGGTTGTGGGCCTTCTAAATTGCCTCTATGGGATATAATTAGCATTGTTTAAAAATACGGTTAAATCTTCCGGAGTACCAATGCCCCACATTTTATCAATGTTGAACACCTTTACCTTTTTGCTATCTTGTATTGCTTCATTGAATACAGGGCATACATAAAACTCATTATTGACTCTTATATTCTTTTCAATCATTTGTTTTGCGTACTTTACGTAATCACTACCCTTTTTCCAATAGTATATACCTACAGTAGCAATATCACTAATAGGTTTCTTTTCAGCTACTTCAGTAACAAACCCATTATCATCTACTTTAGCAAAACTCCATTTAGGGTGTGTAGCTTTAAAAGTTAATATACCAGCATCAACATTACTTGTAATCATGTTATACATAAACTCATCACTTTGCCATTCTACAAACTGATCTGAATTAGCAATAATAAGAGGATTGTCATTATTAATATATTGTTCTGCTTTTAAAGTTGTACATGCAGCTCCCTCTGTCATACCGTTAATAGCAATGCAAGTGCTTTTAGGTGTAATAAGTTTTAACATTTGATCTAAATTATACTTTTGTAAATGAGATTCTTGTACAATAAAGTGGTAGTTAGCGTCCATGTTTAGATTTTCTACTACAACTTGAATCATAGGTTTACCTTTAACATCAATTAAAGGTTTTGGGAATGTGTAACCGGCTTTCTCAAACCTAGACCCTGCACCTGCCATTGGAATCAAAATATTAAGTTTATCTGATTTCCATTTATGGTTTGGGGTTTTGTTTTCTAATTTCATAATAAAGTCTTGTATTAATTTAAGTGTTAAGTCTTCTGGAGTGTTTACTGGTAAAACATGTGCACCAGATCTTTGTGCTGCTCTTCTACCAATAAATGAGTCTTCTACTATTATAACCTCGTCTGGGTTAACTTCAAGGTCTAACATACAACGCATATATATTTCTGCGTTTGGTTTTGTTTGTTTTACATCCTCATTGGTATACAATTTGGTAAAATAACCTACAAAGCCTTTCTTCTCTAATTGCAACTTTGCTGTCTCTCTTATTGAATTTGTACAGCATGCAAGCCTATAATTAGGAGCTAAAGATTTAAGAATGGATTGAATTCTTAAATCAGGTTTAAATTTTTTAATTAATCTTAAAGTTTCTATTTGCTTATCTTCCCAAACCTTATCGTGATACTTTTCTGATAACCCTTTATCTTTTGTTAGTTTTTCTAACTTTTTACGCGTACTTAAACCATCATATTTACCGATATGCTCTTCAAAAGATATAGGCAAATCTGAGTCTACATTAAAAAGAGCCCTGTTAAGTGCTTCATAGTGTAGCTCTTTTGAGCTAACTAATACACCATCTAAATCAAATATAATAACTTTAATCATTCAAAGTATGTCTCTATTTTAATATCTTTTAAATAATCTTCTAGTTTATATCTGTTATCATATTTTACTATAGTTTTATCAAAATCTATTTTATCTACAGATGTAAAATTAACACTGTGCATTAACTCAGGATACCAACTAATCATATCATCTCTAATTTCTTGAATAGGTATACAACCTAAAGTGATGGCTTCGTAAAATCTCAAATTAATAAATTTACCAGTGCCTAGAGGATTAAAAACGTATTTGTATTTGTTAAGTGTCTCTAGAAAATCTTTATACATTAATTTACGGTCTGTTACAATCACATCCATGTCAAGTATTTTTTTAACTTGTTCTATAACTCTTTTTCTTGTTGGGTAATAATCATTAACTTGACCTATAAAGACTACTTTATTTTCTTTCTTTTCTAATGGTATGACATTTAAATTAGTATGTACCGATAAGTGCTGTTTATTAATAACTTGCTTGTTCATTAATTTAGCATCATCAATATCACTCACAAACTGAGTTAAGTTATTAATCCTTTCTAACATTTTTTGATGCTCTACATTCCATGGAAAGCTTGAGTTGTATATTCTTTCAAAATTAAAAACTATAACCTTAACTTTATTATCGTTTAAAGTTCTAATAAACTCATCATTTCTCCAAACCTTTACATTTGGTTCATAATGTTCATCTACAATTATTAATGTTTTTATATTATGTTGCGGTATTTGAATTGGTATAACAATGTCAATTAAGTTACATTTAAAGATGTTTATTAAAGCTAATTTAAAGTTATTAAACAATAAATGACCGACTTTGTTAACATCGTCGTTGCAAATTATACCAAAATTATTCATTTATAAGAGCCTTCCAATAAGGTAAAGTTATTTTTGTTAAATCAAATTTATGACCACCGTAAAAGTAAGGTATCTGAGCTTTAACAAAATCTAAAGTAACATCCTCCCATTTATCTATAAACAGAATAGGTAGATCAGTAAAGTTTCTAAAAGCTGGGCTTCTCTCTACTATTGGCACTGTACCTAGATATAATGCTTCCCAAATTCTATGACAATCAATACCGTTACCTGGTGGGGATATTACAAATAAGCTTTTAGCTACTCTTTGTAAATACTCAGTATGTGGATATGTTCTATCCATAAAAATGTTGTTTTGATTAGTAATTTGGTTTACTCTACTTCTTACTCCCATATTAGTACCAATATCAAAGTTTTTATATACTACGTTTTCTTTTTTATTATCTAACCTCATCACATGTAAGAAGTTATCTATATTGCCATGAGGCCATTGTTTATTTGCAATACCAATAGGTACAGGTACTAACTTTGGATGATCTAGTATAGCGTTTTGTGCATACCATTTAATAATTTTATCATCATCCAAGTATTGTATATACTTACTATCAACTGGGTAATCTGTATTATGAGATATTAACTTTATTGAGTGATCAATTTCTGGAAATGCTTCTCTAAAAAACAAATCCAAGTCATGCCCATAAACATAAACAATAGTCTCATTATCCTTTACATAGAAGTCAAACCTATCTCTTAAAACTGTTTTAGTGTTTAAGAGTTGTTTTGGTATGTTATCGTTAGTTGTACCAAAATAGGTTACGTGAGCTATTTCTTGGATTCTTTCACCAGAGATAAAATCACTTTCTTTTAATTCCAGCTTGAATTCCATAGATGTACGCAAATTGTTTTAATTGTTGTATACTCGTTGTAATCAGTGCCTTTAGTTCTATCTCTATCAAAATTAGGATATGGATAGAAATATGCTACAGGTAAAACCACAATATTATTTAGCTTGTCAATCTTTCTGAAAAGCTTTTTAGTCATATACCAAGGCCCCGTAGTCTTAATAATTTCCATTCCATCACCATCTCTTGCTTCTTCTATGTTATTTAAATCAGCCATTAATTCATGGTTAGGTACACAACCAATTAACCCATTGAATAAAGTTGGTTCTTTATCGTAAGAAACTCCAGTAAAGAAATCTAAATGCAATAGTTCGTCAAAAGATTTAATACCAATAAAATCTGTATCTAAATAAATGCCACCATACTTTAACAAAATAGCATATCTCAATACATCTGACTTTTGACCTAAATTTCTCAGCTTGTTGAATAACTGTTTGTTTTCAAACATGAATTCTTCTGCTTCAACATCTGTCCAAAGTTTGTAATCATAACCAGGGTTAACCTTTTTAATGGTATCCATCATATCATACAACGCATTTGGTATAGCATCACCTAACCAAATTTGGTGAATAATTTTTGGTATCTTTTCTTCACCTTTTGGTTTAATGTTTTGCTCGTATAGTTTTTCTAAAATTGCCCATTTTTCAGGTAAGTTCTTTTCTTTATAGCCAGAGCTATTATTCATTAGTGCACTGAATGTAAACATATAATTTATATAGGTAAGAGTTACTTATTATCAATATTATAGCGAATGCAATTATTGTCATTCAACCATAAATTAACATCATCTTTACCAGGGTTAGCCTTCCACTGGCCTTTATTCCATACACTTGGAAATATGATTTTATCATGCTCACCTAAGAATGCTGCCCACCATGAGAATGAAGATTGAGATAATGCAATGTTAGCACTTTGTAATAACGTGTCAAAATCATTCATTGCTCTTGCATCACTAACGGTATTAAATTCCTTAACAACTCCTTCACTATTTAAAATGCACCCATCTGCTAGTAGTTTCTTAACTGTCTCGCATTCAGAATTGTCTGTTATTATGGTTGCAGTTTTAAACCCAGATTTTTCTATAATTTGTTTATACACTTCATAACCTAGAAATTGGTTAATCATTTGGTAATCAGTTTCTCTAATATGCATTACCAATTTATCTCTATTAATCGTATATGGTCTGATATTGAAAAACGTTTTAAGTTCTTGCTTATAGGGTGTGTAATATTCTGCTTTTTGTACAAATGAATTAATAACTATGTCTCTATTAGTTTCTAACAACTCACTCATGTCAACGTAATTGTCTCCGTAAGACCTAGTATATATGGCGTTAACCGGTGTAACGCCTAATACACTTGGTGTTATCTCAAAGTTAGGTAATCCTGTATGATATAATTTTACACCTTTTTGTTTAGCTAAAATATAACCAAACGCAAGCTGAAACATTCTATTACCCATCCTACCCCATTCATCATATTGAATAAAAACACTCATGCCCAATAACATCCACCTTCAACAAGTTGTCTCTTTTCTGGTTTTTCAGATTCTAAAGGTGTTGTCCAATACTCATTAAAGAAGGGTGCAAATTCTGGTATATCAAGCCATCTTTGACCTTTGATGCCAAATAATATTTGCGTTGAACCACCTAAATGAATACCTGTTTTTCCTAAACGTTTACACTCAGCTGCAAACAGCAATGAGGTGAACCCAGTCCCGAATATACCAACATCAAAGTCTTCATTGCGTAAAATCTCTAAATACTCTTCGTAAATATCAAATGATGATTTATATTTTGGGTTAGGAGAAATTTTCAATGCAAATGGATACTTAACTGTCTTTAATCTAAAATTTGGAATTATACGACCGTTCCATATCTTGTCTAAATTAATAAAATTATTTTCAATAGATTCTGCAAACGGACTAAACACTAAAACTTTTTTACCATCAAGATAATTTGTCCATGGCTTTTCAAAAAAGTATGGCTCTAAATGTTGCAAATCAGTAATTCTTGCTTCAGGGCAATACTCTTCAAATACAAACTTTTCAAACATTGGGTTAACTTTATTCCATTGTGGTATTAAGTCTACTTGCTTAAGTGCATGCTTAATATGATCATTGAATGTTAATGTAGTAGCTACTGTATAAGGGTATAAACCAGCAATATCTTCAACCTCATGTTGTAATTGCGGTTGAAATCTATTTGCGTTCTCTATTGTATGAGCACAGTACATTAAGTTAAGCTCTGTTACGCCAATCTTACCTGCGCATAACGGTTTACCTAATTTAAGGTAATGAGATATAAAATTGTTTCCTTCAATAAGCATTATACATATTTTATATAAGTTTGTGTAAATGACCACCAGGTGTTTGGTCCTAACAACTCTTTAATTGATATAACATCTCTATTATCTTGCACGTTTAACCACCTTTGATATAAACCTTCATACCCTCCGTAATACTTTTCCTTGAACTTAACATCTTGTGGGTAATAGTAAGCATAATGATTAAAACGCTGAGTTAATAATAACCCAGGCCCATTTTTACCTTTTAACTTAGGTGGTTCATGTGTTTCAAAATCTTCACCTTTCCAATCCCATAACCTTCTGTATGGTTCATGCTTACCTTCCCCCCATTGACCATACGCCATTTGTCTAGGACCAACAAAGTAGTTACAATAAAAACAACCTGTTTTCCCATTATGATTAGTTAAATGGGTTTCAGCTTCTTTCATTTGTTGCAATGTCCACTGCTCATCAACGTCAATTTGCCATAACATACATTCATCAGTAATGGTTTTTATTTCTGCTATAGCAGCATTAACTTGCTCATCTTTATTTTTCCATGCTCTATTATTTGGTCTAATTACTCTTACTTTATCACTTTTAATGCTATCTAAAAATTCAGTTGTACCATCATTAGATAAAAAGTTTTTATGCATATCATCAGGTAACTCTTTACACCAAGATGTTGATCCTGTTGGTAACGATACTCCTTCAACTAAAACCCAATAGTCTAAATTATCACACAATGTCTTGTAATAATCATTATGCTTTAAATGATGTAGACCGTTTAATATTATTGTAAATCCAATTCTCATCTTATATCCCATTTATTTTTAAATGTCGGTGTTGGTTGACCAGGCTTTGTAACTAACGTTTTCTTATTAGGTAAGTTTAACTGTTCTACAAAATTAGCCATTGCACTATCTACAAGTACAATGTGCTCAGCACCCTCTAACACTTTACGCCAATCCACTATACGGTGTTTTTCATTTATGTGAATTACTTGATTCTTACTTAGTACTTGTACATTAGCTTCACCTCTTGAATGTTTTAAACCAACCACATCATACTTCTTCTCTTTTACATATAAGTCATACACTTCTTGTTCTCTATCTAAATCTCTAGTATATTGAAGATTCCATTTATTTTTAAAAGGTACTTTAGCTAATCTGTATTTGAATTCATCAAACTTTTCTTCACCAAAACCATCTCCCAATTTAACATACTCTTCTGTGCATGTACTACCAGGAAAGGTTGCAGCTATATCTATAACTTTATCTACTTTGTGATACTTTAATGCATCTCTAGCTTCATCAACACACTTGTAAACATCACTTGTTACTGGTATAAAAATTGCATAATCTGCAATGAAATGCGCTAAGTTAACATAATCTACCATCACTGGCCAATAAACTTTATAGCCTTTCTTGCTGTAGTATTTAGCTATTGGTAGACATATAAACAAATCACCTAATCTACCTGGTTGTATTATTCCTATCTTTTTCATTTAATTAATTTCTGTAGCTTAGCTACATCTCCTTCAAGTTCTTTTCTATATGTTGTCATCCAATTATTATTATCCCAAATACCAACTCTTAACTTCTCTAAGTTATCTGTGATTGGATCTACTTTATCTTTCGTTTCACTAACATGTAAATGTTTAATTAAAATGTCATGTCTATATTTTGTCCTACCTACTGAATCATAAACAACTTGACACCATGTGTCTTGATGAATATTTTCAATGTAAGGTTCAACAAAGTAACCTAATGCGTCTACGCACTTTTTATGTACAAAGAAGTTAACACAAAACGGTTTAACATTTTCATACTTGTTACCTGGTCCTCTCATACCATCATTACAATGGACCATTAAAACATTGTCTTTAGGGCCGTTTTCAAACTCTTTCTTTATTTCTACATCCCAGTCTTGAGTTAAAAACGTCATATCATCACCTATCATTGCATAAATGTTTACATCTTGTGTTTGTTTTACCATTTCATTCCACATGGTAGACAATCCTAAAAACTTACCATTATTTTTAAAAGTAATTACTCTAATAAAAGGTACATTATGCTGAAGGTAATCATAATATTTTTTAATTGGATCATCTTCATCAACTCCTAATACCAAATACACCCCGTCAGTCTTAACGGTAGTTATTAAACTTGCAATAAGTGTAAGAAGTTTGTTTCTTCTATTTCTTGTAGGACAAAGTAGTGCTATTTTCATTCAAACCACTTCTCCTTGTAAGTGCTTTCCAATCCGTGAGTCATATCAGTTAATTTATCACCAAGTAATTTATGACTACTAAAACCTTTATGTGTAACCATTGCTTCAGGTACTAATGCATGCTTTAAGTTATGCTTTTTAAGTAAATTAGCATAGTCATTATCTTGGTACCAAAACTTAAACGTCTCATCAAACTTACCAATCGTATCTAAAGTCTTGCGTGTCAAACCAATACAACAACCTGTTACATGCACCCCAATATCATAACCTTCAATAGGGTCTTGGAAGAAGTACTGGTGTTTAGGATTATTAAGATCTTTAGGGCTTACTGAATCAAACGTGTCAAGAGCTAAACTCAAGTTAATTAAACTGTCATTATGATAAACGACATCATTATTAGATATTAAAATTTTATCACTCTTAATTTGTTCAATACCTAAATTAAGAAATCTATTGTAGTTAAAAGGTTCATTTGGAAATATAAACTTGGCTTTAGAAGCTAAAGGTATGTTTTTATCTTTTAGCTTAGTGTTAGTTTCTACGACAACAGCTTCAAATCCCTGTAAAGAGTTTATACACTCTTCCAACATCATGTAGTACTCAGGATTAGCTGTATTGGATAATATTAAAACAACCATTTGTCAATTATAATATATAGATTTATATAATCAACGTGTTCTTCTCTTGAGTTCGTATATAGAATTTTTACTACTTAAATGATGTTCTTCCGTCATGAAAGAAATATTATCTGTGGAAAGGTAATTGGTTAATATTTTATATAGCCCGTGCATATCCATAAGCCCAGGTCTTGGTGGGTTGCTTAACAGTGCTACACACGCCTTTTTAAACTGTAATAAGTGTTTTGTAGGTAAAAAGTAAAAGCAATCATTAACGAAATTCATGTTATCCCAATGATCTTTTTCACGACATAAAAAGTTAACGTTGTTTAAATTGTAATTTAACGTCTTTAATTTACCTTTGTTAAAATAGATGTCAAACCTGGTAAATAAAACGTAATCCAAATCTTCAGCCTCTACCTGCTCTATACTCTTAATGAACGTTTTAATTTGATGTGAGCTTTTTATGTTAAGAAATTGACAAGCTTCTGGCTTATAAAAATCTATAATATTACCAGTTTCAGGTGATAGGTAACTGGTAAGATATATTTTTGTATCAAACTTTGCTAGTGGTTTGAGTATTTCTTCTGTAAAATTTTCTTTACAATCGAGGTATGATCTAGAGATAGGCCATCTTTGATCGTGTATGAGATGGCTTATACCTACTAGACATATACCTAATTTCATTTTCTTTTTATGTCTTTCAGGGACTGTATGACTTGTTCTTTAGTCACGTATGGTGGCATATTTGGATAGTGGCCGTGTTTTTTAAGATATATTTCTCTACCCATATTGACGTTTTTAAGCCACTGGTCTGATTTGTTTGCAATAGATGAATTATCAATTGCACCAGGTGCTTCTGTCAAATATTTATCACTATCTGCAATGTCTGCAAACCACCAAAATGGTGGGTGCATTCCTGCTTTAATAATACAGTATGTATGGTCTACGTGCTCCCAAGCGTTGTAGTAATTTTCATCAATATAACCAACAGTTTCAAATACTTTACGTGTAAAGAACGAAAACATTGCCACTGTATGTTCATACAAAGCAATCTTTATATCATTGCCATAATCAATTACAAGCTTTGGGTTTGGTTCACTGTGCTGATCTAACAAATGTCTATTATGTAAATCAAAATTTTGTATTGTTTGTTTACGATTAAATGGTGAACCTGGCCCGTAGTTAAAGTGTTGTATACCACTTGCTTCACATGCTTTAATGTATCTATCAAATACAGATTTATCTTTAATAAGCATATCATCTTCAATTATAAAAATATAATCACAACCTACATCATATAGGTGTTTCATTGCTTTGTTTTTAGATTTACCTACACCAATATTAACTTCATTTTGTAGCCAGGTACCTGGTACTTCTATTTGATTTTCAGCTTTACCATCATTAACTACTACTAGTTCGTCTATAACATCTTTAGGTAATGTAGCTAGTAAGCCTTTTAAAAATTCGTTTCTATTGCATGTTATTATGCCAACACCTATTTTAGCCATACTAGTATTATAACATAAATAATTAATATGTCAACTGCAACGTTAAGTTTTGACCAATTACCAGTAGCCGGAGAGGTTCAAAATGGTGATTTCTTTGTTATTGAAGATATAACAGGTGCAAAAAAGTTAGATTACCAGAACTTAATATTTGGTTTAGATAACGTTACTTTTGCTTCAACTATTTCAAGTCAATCAACTGATATTGTATCACTATCAACAAATATAAGTTCCTTATCATCACAACTTTATAGTGAAGTTAATTCATTAGAAAGCTTACTAAACACCACGGTACAAACAGCTACAGCTAACTTTTTAAACATATTATATCCAGTAAATTGTATAATGTTTACAACAAATAGTATTAACCCAGGGCTTTACATATTTGGTACAAGTTGGGATCAAGTTTCACAAGGTTTATTTGTTGCTGGTGTAGGTAATGGTGTAGATAAAAACGGTGTCGGTTTAACGGTTGGTGAAGAAAATGCTGCAAGTAATTTTAACGTTGGTGAATACAACCATACATTGTTAGCAGCTGAGTTACCTGCTCATACACACGATTTTCAAATACATTTACAAACCACTAACTCAACAACGAGTTACCAAAATGGTCCACAAGCTGCTCCAGCTTACAGATTAGATACATTGACAACGTACACAACTTTTACTAATGCTAATGGTGATCAATCTCACAATAACGTACCACCATTTTATGGTGTTTATGTTTGGAAACGTGTAAGCTAATAACATAACATGTCATCAAGTCTTGGAATTTTATATCTACCAGAAACAAGCACAATTGTAGGCAATGATTTGTTTATTGTTCAACAAGACAATATTACAAAGCAAGTATCGTTTAATAATTTAATATTTGGTTACGACAATGCTACTTTCTCACCTACTATATCAGCACACACCACTGAAATAGCATTCTTATCTACTTCTTTATATTCTTTATCGTCTCAAAATACAACAGAATATAATTACCTTTCAAGTTTAATTGTTAATCAAGTTAATAACGCTTTTACAAATTTATCATTAGCAATATATCCAATTAGTAGTATTAAATGTACAAGTGATAATGTCAATCCAGGAACATATATAGCTAATACAGTTTGGACTTTAGTTGGCCAAGGACAATTATTAGCAGGAGTTGGTCATACATATGAAAATGGAGCTCCATATATTAATGGGGATAAAAATAGAACTAATGAATACTTTTATCCAGGAGCTAATGCAGCTGCAGCAGGATCACCTCCAGGAGATTTATACTATACAAATTTAGTTAATAGCCCAGTTGCAGGTGGTTCAGTGACATATAAATCAGGTTGGGAACCATACAATTACGGTGGGTTTACACCTAACCAACCAGTTATTATTGTAGCTACTCCAAACACAGGGTACAATTTTTCTTCTTGGACAGTAACAAACCAAGACGGTACAACGTTTGGTGATGTAGATACTTCAGTATTTGGTCAAATTAGTTTTTATATGCCTCCTAATAACGTGACAGTAACAGGTACATTTACACCTGTTAGTTCTCCACTTGCAGGTGTACATTATGTTACCTTATTAACCAATCCGGTGGGTGGAGGATCTTGTTCTTATCAAACTGGCTATGGCCCTACAACAGAAAGTGGTTATCACTACAATGATCCAGTTGTAATTATTGGTAATGCATATGCAGGTTATCAATTGTTAGGTTTTACAGTTAATGGTTCAGGCTTTAGTCAACCAGTAGATTATAGTAAACCTGGTGAAGTTAGTTTTTATATGCCAGCAAGTGACGTTATAGTAACTGCTAATTACGGTATTGCTCCTGCAAATAGTTTAGGTGAATATAACGTGCAGTTAGATAAAACTCAAATTGCTTCACACTCACATGACTTTCAGATACAATTACAGAATACAAATTCAACAAATGGTTATCAAAACGGTCCACAAGCAGCTCCAGCTTGGCGTTTAGATTTAAACACTACGTTTACAACACTGTCAAATGCAACGACTGATACACCTCACAATAACGTACCACCAATATATGGTACGTATATTTGGATGAGAGTAGCTTAAAACTTTACACCAGTCTCTTTAACAAAGTCTTTAATCTTTGCTAATTCAGCAGCCATTGAAGTCTCTTGTTCTTTAAGTAGCTTTTGCGACTTAATTAACTCTTCCATTTCAGTTAAGTTTTCTGGATTGAAAAGGTTATCTGGTGAGTTTACATCACCACCAATTAAATCACCTTCTGCATCCAAATACCACTTTATCATTTGAATACGTTCTTCTGGTTTACCAAATATTTCAATAAAACCAGGGCAATCATCTGAAGGAAAGAAAGGGTTTCTTCCAAGATTATGCTGATATTGTTGCATCATACTTTTAAACAATGCATCAATTTCTTTAACGTAAATTTCGTCAGTTTCTCTTGTACCGTTATCTTCTATAGGTACTGGAGCTACCTTTGTAATAGGTAAGAAAAATACTATATCTAAATGTTTATAACTTTCTCTTACAATTGGTATACATTTCTGGATAAACTTCTCATCAATCCTACCAACCTCTTTATCACAGCACCACAACGAGTAAACCAAATTATCTAAAGCACATCTGTCAAAAATAACATGATCGTCTTTTTTAAAACTTTGTAAGTCTTCAACAATTAAGTTAAGATACTTCCATTGTGTATCTTTGTTTGTTTTCTTACTGTGTGGGGATTTATTCTTCTTAATATACTCTCTATAAGAGTTACCACCAACTGTATACATAGGCCAGTTGGATACAAAATCTTTAATTAGGGTGGACTTGCCCTGGTTAGCTGTCCCGGAAATAGCAATGCGCATATAAAGACTTATTTAGTCTCTATATTTTATCAAGTATTAAGGGAAGAACTTTGTTGGTTTAACCTGAGGTTCTAACCCAACTCTTGTTTTCACACCATCTACCATTTCGTCGCAATCTTCTTCACCAGTACTCCATTCACAATCTTCTTCCCCACTTGCTGGGTTTTGAATACTTGCTGTTAAAGCATCAAAGGCTTTGTTTAATTGACCTTTAAATGAACCAATGCTTTTTTGTGATACTTTTGAAAGATCAATTCCTAAAGCTTTTAAATCATTAAAAATTTCGTTTGAAGTAGCATCAAGCTTTTTCATTGCTGTTGCTTTATATGAATTAATTTTAGCTAATTCACCTTGTGCAGCACCTGCTCGTCTTTGTTGCTGAGCTGCTTGAACACCAGCTGTGTCACCTTTAACGCCTGCAACAGCACCTTTAGCAATACCTGCAGCCTGATTACCTAAACCTTTAACTGCACCAACCGCCTGTGCACCACGAGCTTTAAGTCTATCAAAAAGACCTTCTTCTAAGATTTCTTTATTGGCTGCCGTACCTTTGTACGTCTCATAAATGCTGTGCATGTCTTTGTTCATATAGTATTATTTATTAAATACTTTATATGAAATACGTTATAGTTACATTAATTTGCTTATGTTTTGTTGCATGTAGTATTGTACCATCCACACCAAGTTTTAGTAGTGTTGGTAAAATACCTGATGATAATATTGCCAAGAATGCTGTAGTTGTTGTTAAAGCAGAAAACACACAAAAGCAAGTTGATCAACTAGCAGAAGCTAATAAAAGGGTTGAAGCTGCACGTCAAGAAATGGAAATAAAGTACAATGCAGCTAGAGATCAATTACAAAAGTCGTACGATGAGTTAAAGAAAAAAGATGATGACAACTTTGCAAAGATTGGTGAATTGAATTTTGGTATCTATATGGTAACACAAGAGAAGAAGAAACAAGATATGAATACCCTTGTAGCTCACTTACGTGCTAAAGAAATAATGAATCGTACAGATAAACTCACACCTGAACAAAAAGCTGTTATTACAGCCGAAATTAATAAAGAAAAAGCTTTAACTATTGATCAGTTATATACCAAGTATAATGGTGCGGTAGAATTAGCTATTGTGCAAAAACAAGCTTTAGATAATGCGCAAACGGTGATAGATCAACAAGAAAAAGAAAAAGCAGCTTTAAGAGAAGCAGAAAAGGTGACAATTAATAAATTACAAGTAGAAAGAAATGCTGAAATTGATCAAATTAAAAAACAAGCTGCAGATCAATTAGAATTAGCTAAAGCTGCTCAAAAAGCAGAACTTATTGGTTTGATGGTAAAAGCTTTAATTGGTGTTGGTATACTATTCCTTGTACTAGCAATCCTGTTAAAGAACATTACAATGGGATTAGGGGCAATAGCTTCACTAGGACTAGCGTATGTTGCTGCTACAGTAGAAATGTGGGTGGTAGGAGCTTCTTTAGGTGGTATTATTGCAATAGTTATTGCTATTGAAATGTTTAGATCAAAGAAAAAACCAACTGCTGACCGACCAGTAGTTGTTAAAGTAGAAACTACTTCAGATCCAAAAAGTACTGCAAGTGGTTAAGCTCAATCTCAATATCTGCAACGATATTGAGTAAATCTTGATCTTCATTACTACATACTTCTGTTCTAAGATAGGATAACAGCTCTCTCTTCTTATTGCTTAAGATCTTCTTAACGGTATCTTGGTCCGTTAACGATTCTATCTCAAAATGGTAAACCTTATTTTCCAATGATTTACCGTATTTTCCGTAGTACGTTTCTACAAATAAATCAAACTGGTCGTCCAAATTTTGGTAAGCCTTGTTTAAGGCTTTATGCTGAGCATACGAAAACGTTTGCCAATGGAATATCTTGACTTGATTGAGAAATGATAGGAACGGTACTAACTTCATAAAGTTATTTATTAATCCTCTATAGGCTCTCCGGTATCTGTACTTACCCAATCAAGCTGAGCGTTTTCAGGTACATAATAACCCATAGCCTTTAAGAAATAGGTAAACTGCTCAACTAACTCCCCAGTAGTAGCGGCTCCGCTTATTGTAAACTCAACAGTACAAGGCACGATAGAAGCAATACCCTCTTTATTATCTTCTGTTTGAAGAAATTTAATTATTGAGCTCATACTACCTCCTCAGCAATGCCAAGTAATTCAGCAATTACTAACAAAGCTCCTGCAG
>Ga0316224_1000910_pt1 | contig 36666 bp, 73 predicted proteins | sample TBH18013metaG_FD_206254 | JGI IMG/M metagenome (GOLD analysis project Ga0316224, IMG submission 206254) | Freshwater microbial communities from Trout Bog Lake, Wisconsin, USA - TBH18013 | ecosystem: Environmental > Aquatic > Freshwater > Lake > Hypolimnion/Profundal zone | place: USA: Wisconsin... | reverse complement strand
AATCTCCTTACTGCTATGGTAAATCTAGCTACGTCAAAACTACCTGTTGACTCGTCTTCGTTCACAGGTTCATAGTTATCAAATTCTTTTAGTGTTTTCATATACCCTATATATCTTCTCGTTTTATCCTTTTTAATCACGTATATCCTTTATTTCAGCACATGAAAACATTGTAGAGGCGCTCTCCTTACCACCGAATCAATTAAAATTGGTCCAAATAAACACAAGTATGCCAGGGCGGCAAAACCCTGGCAATACTTGAATCGTTCGAAGAGGAGCTTATTTAGCTGCTACTTCGGTGATCGCTTCAGGAGCTGCTACGATCTGCGGTGCTGCTACGATAGCAGGACTTGCAGCGGCTGCGTCCTTTTTGGCCTGCTCTTTGCGGGCCTTTTCATCCGCCTTAAGTTTGGCGGCTGCTTCTTTCTCCTTCATCTTAGCTTCCGTAGCAGTATCGGCTGCCTGGCGCTGAGCGTCGGTGATGAAAGAAGATGGGGTGTAGTAGATACGCTTGCCCCTTTTCAGGCTGTATACTGCTTCCGGTACTGCAGCAGTACCTTCAGGAGAACCTGCGGGGATGATACCTACCATGTGGGTAGTTTTAACAAATACTTCATCTTCCTTGATAGGAGTGAGAGTACTGTCTTTCATGCTACCGCACGATTTCTGCCAGAAGAGGCGCGTTTTAGGTACTTCTACTGCAGTTGCAGTTGGTACGATACTGAGCGTGCTCTGAGCAGGCTGTTCTGATACAGCCACTGCTCCTGCAGCTGGCTGTGTCTTGTTTTCTGTGGCTTTCGCCGTTGTTGTTTTTTCCATCTTAAAGATGTTTTTAATTGTTAATAATTAAATTGATAAAGCAAATATAAAGCTGATTTTCGAAATAAAAAAATCTTTTTAGTTAAAGAATTGTTAAAGAAAATTAATGAGTCGAGTCTGCACCAAATTGACCCAATCATATCATAAATAATATGAAGTGCGTGCGCTCGCGCTTTAATATAATAATAGTCCTTGCACTAAAAAATTTCTAAAGTTAATTCTTTGTTAAATATGTATAAACATAACTATACTCTACCCAAAGATTATTTTTCGAGGGCTCTCTCGATACCAATTTACTCCACCAAAATTTGTATAAGCTCTTATCTACTCTCTAACATTCCCTTTGATTTATTTCCGAAAATCTTAACATGGAAATGCTATATTCTCCACCGCCAAAAAGTCCCGGATTTTTGGTGTGATAATTAATATGTGTCTTTATTGATTGGTAAAAATATAAACTAATAATATATTAGATACCACTATTCAACAATTCAGAAGGATCAATATCAGTAACAGAATCAAAATCCTTATTCTCTAGTCCCATATTCTCGTCCTGTAATAGGTAATATTTCTCCATATAATATGGGCCGCTAGCAAAACAGATTGCAACCGCTATCATTGGGACTCCGTTATAGACGACCTTAACTAATTTTGTGGAAGTCTCCATGTTTTTATTAACTCCAGTCTTTACAGCTTCGAGTAATTTGAGATGTTTCATATCCATATTTAGCCAAAATCTAAAATATTTTAAGTTTTAGATTTATTTTAGCTAATTAGGAAGAAAAATAATACTATTAATGAGCGGTGTATGTGACGTTCAGAGGGGTCCCCTGGGGGGATGGATAAGTATATAATAGATAAACAATGGGCAATAAAAAAGAGCCCTTCGTGGGCTCTTTTACAGGGTTATTTGGATGGTGTAAGTAAACGAATTAGCGGAGTCTCAATGTGCCCCAGGAGAAGTTTGTATGAGGTAGGACTGGTTTAGTTTTTTCGTCTCCTGTAGCCAAAAGCCAGATTGATGTCGTGTCTTTTTTAGAATGGATTTTGAGACCATGGGCTTCTGTCATGGTTTGCACCTCGTACTTAACCGTGTAGGTTACATCCGGCTGGATCCGGACGTTTGTTTTTTTAACTTCTGCCAGACTGAGATCTCTATCGTCTGTTTGGAATGAGAAGTCGGGATTTTTGGCAAAGTGGCGGGAAGCCGTGCCATAGAGAGTGCCAGCGGATAACAAAACTAAGCAGGCAAATGTACCTGGTATAATGATCTTTTTCATAAATTATCCTTCTAGCTCTACTGTGCTATTCCAGTTATTTGGCGTGAAGAATTGATCCTGGTATTGGGTAGTATCATCAGAAAAAGTGCCACCTTCTTTGAGAACATAAAGATTACCAATCCAAGATGAGAGGCCTGCACCTAGCAATAAAAGAAAGGATGTAAGGAAAGGATATAGCCAAATAGCACCTGGTAATATTAGGCCTGTACCTAATGCTAAGATAGGCAACATGAAGAAGAATGTAGTAGTACGGAAGGTATTTTCGTTCCTCCAACGATACCCGAGGATCCTGCGCCAGGCGGTGAATTCTTTACCCCATTGGTGGATCAGGCGGTAGTGTGTTTCATCTATCTTGTAAAAAAGGACGGGATCTAATGATGCCAATCTGCGCCTTTCTTTCCATTCTTCAAAGCGGGTAGCTTTTACTTTCTGTAGGGAGAAGCTGGAAGGTACTGATAGGATATAGAATTTCTTCCGGAGTGTTTGCTCGTCCAAAGATGTGTTAGTCTCTTTGGAGAATTCTTTGATCTTGGCTGTTACCTGCCGATCCATATCCCCGATGAAGCTATTAGAATTGAGGAAGCGGAGGCGATAATTTATGGCCAGTTGCTCGATCTGGTCAATAGTAAAAACCTGGCCGTATTCCTTTTCTAATTTTTCCCATTCGATATTATCGCCGGTAAAATTTTCCAATTGCATTACGGTAGAATTACTACCTAAATGCCTGAGAATCCTTTGATCCTCGAGATCTTCTCCTGCTAACAGGAGCTTTACCTCCTGAACAGAATCCCGTTCTGTGGTGGATTTTTTGAGCTGATCCTCCTTCGAATCTTGTAGCTCTTTGTGTAAATTGATGCCCATAAGTTGCTGTTTTTCTTTATTGAATAATATACAAATATACATAAAAAGATCTGACTAAAAAAATTATTATTGTTAAAGAAATGTTAAGGAATGTTAAAGCTATATTACTCTTTTATAATATCTTTAACATACTAAATTTTTTTAGTCAGATCTTTTTTTATACATTTGTATATTATTTCATTATTCACTTAAAAAGTACTGATACCGATGGTTAAGATAAGTATCACACAAGGATTCAAGGATCCTGCAGAATTAAGTAATGCTCTATTAGACATTGCTAAGAGTATCTCCAATGGAGGAGAAGAAGAAGGGGATTTACCCACTTGGTTTACTTATAAAACAAGTGACGAGGAGGAAAGATTAAGAATTGAATCAGAACAACTTCTGTCTAAGATAGACGACACTGTTAAAAAAGTTCTTTCTTTAGAAGAGGAATTGGCATTTAAGAAGGAGATGCTTGCTGTCCTAGTTAAAAATAAATATGAGCTACGAAAAGCAGTAGATAACCTACGTGGTGGTCCGGAAGATCGATCTATAATAGAAGAAAAGATTGTTGAAAGGCTCAAAGTTAAGAAGCTTTGGAGATCAATTTTTATTTGGTCTGCTATTATAGTTATTTCTGCTATAATTATTAGTAAGATTTATGCAAGTATATCCTTACCATAATAATTATCTAATTCTATCCCAAGACCTAGCATTATTAACATCCCTGATAATTATTTCTATCTTTTTATCGGGCCCATACATAGCTATATCTTGTGGAGTAATTGGTTGGACTACTTCGAACCAAACTAGATCCTTCCCAAAAATCCTCATGATGGATTTTTTTATTAGCTCTAATTGTTTATCCGAAATTTCATATCGATATTTGTAAAAACCAAGCTTTATACCAAGATAATTACAATCATATGGACCATTTGCAGGGGATATCCTATAGCATTTATAAATTCTCCATGAAGAATTTTCTTCTAATAATAGTAGTCTTTCACTAATCAGGAGTTGATATTCAGAATCTAATCTATCTTCTATAATTGCTTCCATATTATTTAATTCTACCCCAACTTAGTGTATCATTAATAACAATCCGAAATCTATATGTATTGCCATACGTAGACATATCTTGAGGATTATTAGTTGGGTGTGATATTCCCCACCAAATTAAATCCTCCTGGAAAGTTTGATGAAGCGAGAGATGTATTGATTTTTTATGAGAGGTTGTAAATTTTTCACCAATGAAACTAAAAATTATTACAAGCTTAGTTGGATCATATCCACCAGAATTTGGTAATCTTCTGGTACATGAAATAATATCCCATTCCTGTAACACCTCCTGTAATAATAAATCCTCTTTGATTACCTGGATGTAATCTGAAGAGATCCAACCATCCACAATTTTTGTTTGCATTAAATTTTATTTAAATCGTGACCATTCTTCGTCTTCCACAACTCGTGGAATTTTTCTTAGGTCCTTTTCCTCTACTACCTTTCCGTTTGTCCAACCAATCCCAACAAAATATTGAACTACATTACCTAATATCACTTCATTAAGATTTTTTGTTGCTGGATCTGACATTAAAATCCTATTCTTATAATCGCTAAACTTAACAGTTGGAAAAAGTGAAGTATCTATTATCTCCACATCTTTTTGAAGAACTTTAGAATGTGAATCAAATCCCCAATTAATAGTATAGTGTCTCTTGTGCATTTTTGCTATACATCCTATTCCCATGGGTAAGGTTTTGTGCTTTACTAATCTATTTACCATAACAATTATTTAATTCTATGCCAACTTTTTTGATGTATTACATCTCTAATAATAATCCAAAAATTAGTAGATCTAACACTAACATTATTTATTTCAAACCATATTAAATCCTCCTGGAAAATCTCTTCCAATATTTTCTCTGCTATCGTAAATTCTGTATGAGTAAAATAGTAATCTGTAGTAGAGGAAAATTTAAAATGAATTGTTATACAATTCGGATCAGAAACGAGTTTAGTTGGTGAATACAAAGAAAAGATTACAGGTTTCCATCGAAATAGAGAATATTCTCTATTAATCCTTTCCTTAATATAGGATTTGATGTCTTCATTTACCCCGATATTTTGCACCATTGTTACTCTATTTAATTCTAGCCCAACTTTTTTGATGTGTTACATCTCTAATAATAATCCAAAATTCATCAGTGCTATTATCAGTTATCTCAAACCATGTTAAGGCATCAAGAAAAATTTCGGTTAGTGACTCCTTTGCTCTTAGAAATACCCGATCAATAGTAAAATAATTTGCTCTGTGTTTAAAATGGATTGTTATGTAATCTGGATCATAAGCAAATCTAGTTTGTGAAAATAAAGAAAGGATTGTAGGATCCCATTCCCATTGAAATAGGGGACATTCTTTATTAATCCTTTCCTTAATAAGAGATTGAATTTCTTCTGGTATATTTATATTACCCTTAATTTTTGTTTCCATTAACTTTTATTTAATTCTGGACCAACTATTTTCATGGTCTATGTCCTCGATAATAATCCAAAAGCTGCTATTTTTTATAGGGCCTGAGATATAACTATTTCCAATCTTTTGAAAATGTATAACAGAGCCCAAAAAGATATCACGGATTATAGAAATAGCGTTATTTAATGGGCTTTCATTAATATTTAATAGATCGTGTTCAAATATCAATTGGAGATAATTGGTATTATTTGATATATTTAGCCTAAATACCCTATCAATCCTCCATTCATCTAAATTTATTTTATCCTGTATTCTTTCAGAAACGAATTTTTTATACCTTGGTCCTAATATATCGGCGGTAGTATATTTCATTGGTGTTAGATTTCTATTTAATTCTGCCCCAACTTAGGGTGTTTTCAATATCTCTAATAATAATCCAAAATTGACCCCATCTGGGATAATTTTGGATTTTAGCTGTACCTATAACACCGGTAGTTTGAAACCATGTAAGATCCATTTGAAAATTTCTTTCGAGTCCTAACTTAGCATTTAATAACTGCTCTTCTGTACTTTTATTCTCATTAATATTATAGATCCAAATACGAAGATAATTTGGATCATATGATCCAAATTTAGGTGTTACCCTAGTAGCATGAGTAATAATCCAATTATCTAATTCATTCTCATATTTAATTTTTTCTAAAAGAAGTTTCCTGTAGCCGAATGATAAAGTTTCAATCCAAGTAGATTCCATTAAGATTTTAGTTTGTAGATGTTGCCCTTCTTGTCCCAGGTTTTTTGACCTATTATATTATTACCAGGGGTTCTAGTTTTTAATAGATCCTTAAATTTAACCCTGTATTTTTTAGCACATTCTTTGGCGTTATCTATAGTTCCCTCATCTCGGATTAACGTGTTAGAACGCATAGAATTAAAATCTTCGAGTGCTGTAGTAAAACGTGCTTTATATTCGGCATCCTTAATATCCTGTTGTTCCTGATAAGTCATATGATTAATGATTTTTCAAATCTTTATTATTAAACCAATTCCAAAATTTATTGTTAGTAAAATCATAATTATAAAAGATCAATCCTATAATACCAATAACAGTCATTATTGTATTTATAATTGGTATAAAATTAACTGCACTATAAAGTAATTCCCAGTCATATTTTTTGTACATAATCCTTTGTGCGTATCTTGCACCAAAAATACTTATTATATAAACGGACAATACAATTATCGCTGTCATTTTCTAGTTTGTGCTTTTATCAATACCAATTGTCAATAGTTCTAATGCTTTTGAAAGAATATACTCTTTGGCGTCTTGGTATAGATAAAGTACTCCATCACCTTCCCAAAGAACTGGTCTTTCGTGTAATAATTTTGCTATAAATGGGCCTGCCATGTATAGCCTATAATATCCCGCAGTAGATAAGTCGGGTATAATGGTAAGATAGATGTCATATGTTTTTAAAATCCATTCCTTAGCCTGAAGCCAATGGGGAGCAGTGCAATCTAATTCTCCCAACCAACTTTCTTCGTTTTTGTGATTACTTGTAACAGGGGAGGTAGGTTTAGTATGATCGTAATATCCATAGCATAATTCATTAAAACCTAATTGTTTCATGATTAAGGACAAGTTATACGGAACCAACTCTTCTGCTGTCATATTTTTCTTTTTATCAGTAAATATAATAAATCTTTCTTGAATAAAAAAATCTAATTAGTTAAAGAAGCGTTAAAAATAATATATAAAGGATATGGAAAAAATTAAGAGCTTTCAATTATGGGAAAGTGAAGAGTCCGAAAAGAAGCTAGCAGAAAAAGATATGCAAAAAGCAGTTGAATGGGCTAAAAAATATGGCTATGAAATAGATACATCACTAGACGTTGAAGTGGTAATTAGAAAATTAGTAGAAAGACATAACACATTTTTGCGGGGTATAAAGAGTAAAAAAGATATCCAAAAATGGGCAATTTCAGTACCTCCTGCAGATGCAGCAGATGTCCAATTAGGAGGAGCAGATATATTAACCAGGGATGGCGAATTAGGTCTTTTATTTACTACCAATAAATATGAGGATGCTAGTGGTTATGGACATGTTGCTATAGTGAGGAGACATATAAATCTTAGTGGCCCAAGAAGTGGTTGGCTAGAAAAAAATAATTTTGATGTCTTAGAAGCTAATGAAAATGATGAGGAAGAACTATTAAGAAAATTTAATGATGTGGATAAAGAAGATGAACATTTAATATTCAAAAGCCCTTGGGGTGATTATGGTATAATCCATTATCTTTTTCGGGGTAAGCCAGAAGAGATCTTATTGGATTTTATAGGTATAGCAGAGAGTGCGGATATTGATAGCAAGTTAAGTAAAAGATAATATATAGATTAATGAAACAAATCCAATTATATGAAAATTTTAGATCAGAGAAGCTTAGTTCCTGGACTAGATCATTATTTAGTTTAGGGAATTATATAATGATCTCTACAACTAATCAAACCATACCAAATGATTTAATTCCATACCTTATAAAAAATCTTCCAATATATGGACTTAGTTTTAATGTTCTATTACAAAATGATAGGTATTTCATAGCTGAATTTGAGGAGGGTATTAGGCCATATCAAATAGTTATCCGCCTCCCAACAAGTAAGTATCAAATAAAACTTGGGCAAAGATTTGATTTCAATGTGAGTATGTTGGGGGAAGCAATCGCATTTGCTTTCTATTGTTCTAGAAAAGGGAATCATGAGTATTCCCTTTTCTATGAAGTATTTTAGCAGCCCTGGATAATTTATTAATCCTGATTGGATCCATTGGATACCCATCAATTACTTCTTTAAATCCCGAAAAAGTTTTACTAAAGTCTTCGATAATTCTGATGTAAGAAAAAGTTTCTGCATCAAAAAATTACTAATGTTAATTTTTTGTTAATGTGTCCTTTTGATCAGTTTCGATCATATTTTCTAGGGTGGGAAGAACTGCATCGATTGGAATAGAAAATGAATATCCCATATAAAATCCTGTCATGGATACTAACATACCATTAATTCCTACTAATTCGCCCTTCATATTAATTAATGCACCTCCGCTGTTACCGGGGTTTAAGACGGCGTCCGTCTGGATGTAAGTCATATCTATAGTATTTGGATCCGGATATTTCATCCAACCACTTACTATACCTGAATTAACAGTTATTCCAAGATTAATCGGGTATCCAATATTTAGAATTTCGTCTCCCCTTTCGAGCTCTGAAGAAGAACCTATTTTAATGGCCGTTAATGATTTATTAGATAGTGCTTTGATTAAAGCTATATCCAATTTAGGATTAGATCCGATATATCTAGCACCAAGAGTATCTGTAGGAGTGACAACAACGATACTATCCGCTTCTGTTGTTATATGATTACAAGTAACAATATAACCATTTTCTTTGATAATAACGCCAGATCCTGTTTTAGATAAAACAAAAGAACTATCTATATCTCGTTTATAGATCCTAATTTGTACTACGGAGCTTATTGACCTTTTAACTGCTTTCGTAAAGCTTCTTTTAGACGAGCAAGATATTAGGCTTATAATAATAAACCCAAATAATAGTAGTAGGTTCTTCATATTACTATATATGACAGAACCAATACCCATTTACACTAAATAATGGAGCCTTTATAGGGCTCCATTATTTTAGAGATTAGCGATAATTAGGCCAGGAGCTTACGGATAAGCGACGCCTTGGCATTTTGGCTGAGTTTTGGGATTATTAGGGAAAGAGCTATCTCGCTGAGATCAATCTCCTGATCAGGCTGGCCCTTTTTTGCCCTGCGAACCACCTTTACCTGCGGTTTGCTCGTAGCTGTTGGGGTGGTGGCTGATTCAGCCTTTTTGATTTCTTTTTTGCCTTTTACTAAATCGGCATAGTAATGGGCACTTATCGATGTCCATTTCCTGCCAATTAATGCTGCAGCTGCTGATTGGAATGCAGCCTTTTTGTTACCAGGATTAGCAGCTACGTGCTCCTTGATAATTTTGTCGTCGGCCTTGGAATAACCAATGCTAGTCCTTTTTGTTTTTGAATCGTTCATAATTTTTTATAAATTTAATGTTCATACAAATATAAAAAAAATTATCTGACTAAAAAAATTATAAATGTTAAAGAATTTATAAAATTATAAAGAACCATTATCACGTATCTTAATATCCTCATAAGGAGCTACATCCATCCGGTAGTATTCTAATTGGATAGCAGTTAATACCCCTAGTGCCCTATTCATCGAGAAATAGTTTTGTGGATACACAGATTTTAGTATTTTTGTAATGGAATAGTTTAATTTTCCATCGATTTGATCCATTTCAGAAGCCTTAAGAGCCTCAATTAATGATTTTAATGCTTCGTCTAGTTCTGGACGTTGTTCTTGCTTAATATATGGCATAATATGTTATTTAATCCTGTCCCAAAAATGTAATTTATATCCATAGGAAACCCTGAAAACATAATGTTCTTTTTCTTCAGTTAGATTATTTTTATTTTCTATGAGATCTCCTAATACTTCTTTCAATTCGTCTATTATTTTATGTAGCTCTTCTATTGGAATAGATTTAAAGAAAAGAAAATAAATCGTACGATGTATATCTAATTTTTCCATTTCCTCTTTTGATAATTTTATATTCTCCATTTTTTCCATTTTCTCTTCTTGTCCAGAAGAGTAAGTAGATACTGAAGTGTAGAAATATGGATTTTTTAATTCTTCTACCAACCCTACAATAATATCTTCATCTATGCACATATAATTTTATTTAATCCTGTCCCAGTATAATAGAATAGATTTGTAAATAATACCAAAATAATAATAATCGCTTGCTGAAATTCCATCTTCTTCAATGACGGAAATTCCTAAGCCCTTAATAAAAATTATTAATTCCTGATAATCCTCTTTTTTAATAGATTTCCTTATATAACAATTCGCTCCTCTCTTTTCATTTAATGTTTCAGTACATTTATCCCAGGGTTCCATCATATGGAAATACTTGCCTGCTTTATTACTAATAATTTCTAAAATATGTAATCCGTCTACATCCATTTATTTAATTCTTTCCCAATAGGATAATATAGATCTATAATTAATATCAAAACAATAATATTTTCCAGCAACTAAGATAGATTCATGTATAATAGTTATTTTTAGGTCGTCAATAAGAAAATTCATTAATTCTATAAAATCCTCCATCCCGAACGATTTCTTAAAATAGAAAGTTGCTGCACCAACACCTAAAAAGTTTTCATTAATATCTTCCTTTAACGTTCTTTTATAGTAGGATACATCATGAAAATGTTCACCTGCTCTATCCTTGATAATTTGCATAATGTGGTATCCGTCTACGTCCATCCTATTTTGTTAAATATAACCATCGATTAATCAGAGAGATACTAAAAAAGCATATTGATCCAATTATTCCTGCAATACATCCTTCTTTGTAGTTACCCTGTATAAAACTTCCGATCGCAAATCCGGTAGTCAGACCTCCTAAAATTCTTAGCAAACTTTCAATATATTTCATAGTATACATTCAATTATAAAGTCTTCCTCCGTCTCAAAATCAATATTTCTATGTATAAATAATTTCCTATAATCTTTAACACTCCCTTCTGTAGTAAAGCCATTTCTATTATAGAAAGTTAATGGCTTACCCTCTGATCCTACATAGCTCATTAATTTAGTAGCACCTACAGATCTGGCTGTTTCCTTTAGAAAATCTATGACGAAACAGCCTAATTTCTTATTCCTTAATTCTGGTATAATCCCAAACCAACCAAGCCATAATGTATCTATATTCTCATCAAGGGAATAAAGGCCACAAATACCAATAATTCGGCCTTCATCCTTTACAAGCCAAACTTGCCAGAATTCTTCTGGAGTTTTTCCAGTTTTCATTACATCACACCAAACTAATATGGTATGGCAAAATGGATTACCGAAATCAGGATAGAGCCCATCTAGTAAGACTGAGTAATCCTCTATATTACGAGATTGAGTATATGTTATCATCCTGCAATATCTTCAGCATCATCCTCAAAGGGAGAATATTTACCAATAGGATTATAGATCATTTCTATTCGTGAAGGACCCTCATTAATTGTTACAATCCAAATAGTTGCATTATCATAGCTGAATTTTTCAGCTATTGCTTCCAACATTTCTTTAACCCTTTTCGGTGAAGCTGAACCAATATTAACGTAATGAACGAAAATAGGACAGCCTAAATTAAGCTCTTTTGCCATAAATTATTTTCTAAATTATAGCACAGGGATCTAAAAAAAATTCTCGAATAAAATGTTAAAAATATAAGAATATATACCAAATGGGTCATATACATAATTGGAAAACGTGGAATCTAATCGAAAAACTGGCAGTTATTAAAGATACGTCGGTAGTAGCAAAGAAATTAGCACTTGTTGGTGATGATGAATTTGTAATGGATGGACTAGAGAATTTATATAATTGGTTTAGAGGTGGATTTATGGGTAATAATGACAAAGGTCAGGTTACTCGTGCAATCGATCTTTTTAAGAAAATCAGTAAAGTTTATCATAAGCCTATCTCTGGTAAATATTATAGAGCAATACATCTTCGAACTAATCCAAAAGAGGATAATGATTCCATAATGAAGAGAAACATGGGACAAGTTAGTAATAAGAAATTACAAAGTTGGTCTACTGATATGGGTAGTGCATTATATTTTTTCGAACATTTTTGTAGAGACCAAAATCAACATGCCGATCCAGAACCAGACAAGGCCTGGGTAATTGTTGGTACTGATTGTATTAACCTGAATCAATTGCTAACTTATGAGGAATGTATGGAATTTTGTTGGGATGTAGCCAACACTGTTCATGGCGATAGCAGAACAATGGAGAATGCTAAAAGGTGGACAAAGCATATGGCAACGAATGATGAAATGCTAAAACTACATGAATTGATATGCGAGGCTAAAAAAGAAAAGATCCCATATACAGTGGAAAAGATTATGGTAGACACATATAAAAAAGATACACCTTTACCTAATAAAAGGGGTAACGAACCATCTATAGATGATTTACTTCGCCAGCTTTTTGGAGGATAATTAATTTTTACGTTTTAGTAATTTGTAAGCTTTGGATAATTTTTCTAATCTATCCTTATCTTCTACGAGATCAAGTATAGATTTTTCTGTAGATAGTATTTTATCTACTTGATTAACCATTTGTTTATAATCCATCATCTCACCCTTATTAATACTATTATTAATACCAGTAGCTATAAGTGGTATTGGATCGATTACTTCTTGTTCCGTAAATAGAAACATTTTCAATAAGGATGTATACATTTTATTTGGTAAAGGATATTTTTTAGTAGCGATAGTTTTCTCTATAAACTCTTCCATACTAGCAATTAGGAAAGAAGAAATTTTTCGTTCCATTTCTTCAATAGTATTATCCCTGCTTAAAAAAATTACATTATGGGCAAATTTTAACTTATCCTCTTTATTATTGTAGCTAATAGCATTTATTGTTGTAAATTGTAATGTATTCTGTGAATCTAATGGAAGAAGTACTGGATATAATGGTCCATATAGATCAAAAAGATTATTCTCGATGACGGTTTCTAAATTAGCTAATCTAAAATCCCATTTCCATCCAATAGAGAATGGATATTTAGCATGAGGTCTCATTAGATCATTCTTAGTTATGTGGAATAGCTTAAATATTTGTTGATATTTTTCAGATACAAATAATTGATCAGAATGAAGTAATTCTATAGAATCCTCCTTCTTGCCGATTATATTTTTTTTAATATCTTTAAGCCACCGTTCAAACATACAAAGCTTATTTAATCCCCCCAAATAAGGATTCCAATAGAGAAAATTACAACCAATATAATTTGAATTGGTAATGTTAATATCCTATAAAGACCCATCCAATTTTGCATAAAGGGGCTTTTACTTTTTTCATTTTTTGTGATAGACATAGTTATGATTGCAATAACTATCCAAACTATTAGTATGATCCAGAACATAGTGATTACATTTTATCTTCAAGCAAATATATGACATTTATTCTAAATAGCATTGTTGGTTATTGTTAAAAAAACGTTAAAGATTTTAAATAAAACTAATATCCTCAAAAGCTTCTATTAAATAGGCTCCTCTTAGCTCTGGTATATGATAATACCATTCGGGGTCAATTGGTGACTTGTGTTTAAATGTTGTTTCATATATTTGATCTTGTACTAGATCATTATAAGGTCTAACACATTTAATTTTTTTAGGTGGATCGTAGTCCTTCCTACTAATTTTAACATATTTCACCCATTCTAAAAGATGTTTCATGGATCTATTTATCCTTAGCTATTGAAATATATAATAGATGAAACATTTACAACTCTTTGAAGAACAGTCAATTAATCCACCTATATTAAGTGTGTTTACCGACATTAACGATTTTTTGGCATTTCTTAAACTATATCCACAAATAGAAAGTATAATGGAAGAATCTGGTAGATATCCTTTCATACTCCCCCGGGTAAATATGAGGAACCCCTGGACTGGGGATAAGATTTTTTGTATTTATGCTCCAATGAATGGTATAGATACATTAGTAACATATAAATTGGAAAAAGATTCACCCGAAACAATATGGGAACTTTCAGGATTTGGTGAAAGATGGGAAGAGGAATATTATAAGGGTCAAGACACAAAGGGTAGTTTCTGGGAACTGGCTAATTCCCCAGAATATCAGGACCTCTATGTAAAGATTGCTGTTGATCTAATAAAAAAAGGAAATTTACGAAAGTATTTGGATATATTTAGCGGTTTTCTTATTAAAGATCTGGATCTTAGAATCCAGGATATGGCAAAAAGCCAAGGTCTGGATACAGAGGATTTTGAAAGAAAAATTAAGGGAGCAAAATTACTAATGAGAAAATGACATTTAAAATATCAGAGAGTACTAATTGGATCAGGGTTTTTGTAAATGATACCCTACATCTATGTGTAAATAAAAGTCGGCTTAATGGGCTTCAGTCTTGGAGATATGGATCTGAGTACTGTATTGAATTTTATTACGAAAACTCTTCCATTTTTTGTTCCTATGACAATGAAGATATGTGGAAAGAAATTTTAAATCTCTTTAGCGACAAGATATTTGTATTTAAGTAATTAATCCTAAATATAAATAGTTGTTCGCTATTGAGCCTATTTCTTCTTATTAATGATTATCATTAATTTAACTTTTGGTCTTAAAATTTCATGCTTAAAATCGACCAAAATGCACTTCCAAGGGCATAATTTTAATCATTTTTCATTGATATTATACTTATTTCCAATGTGGCCGTAAATGGCTTCCTTCATAATCCAACCAAAGAACAATATACCCGAGAGGATATAAAGAATAGTTAATAGTGTCATAGATCGATTATATATCAGATGCCGTAAACCTATTATTGGTCTATTTTTTGGAATTTTCTAATGCTTCCATTCTTGTAAGCATGGTAAGCATCATTTCATTCTGATTTTCCAGATGGATTAAGATTGTTTCTACTTCCAATTCTGCCTTTTTATTGATTTCAAAATCTTCATCTGCACGAGCTTCAGAATGAGCAGATTGTAAGTTTTGGCCTATCATAATCAAAGGCAAGAGTACCAATTGAAGTAATGAAGACGAAATGAACATAATTACAGTCATTGTTGCTGGAAATGCAACAGGAATCATTGTAAGGAGTACGGTAAAGATAAAGAATCCAAATGTACCTACCTTACTTACTATCCATAATGCAATCTTATTACCGACTGACATTTTTTCTCGATGCTGGATATTCACATTCCTAATTGGTTCGATTATTGCCTTGATTTCGTCTACACTTTTAGTTTTTTGTAACATAGTTATTGTTTTAGTTTTGATTATTAAAAAAGTTTCTATTTCCTAACTTCTTATTAGTAATTTGGCAGCTTTAATTCTTTTCCGTATAAAAATAAGATCTATATTATTTTTTTCTGCTAGCTCTAAAATAATTTTTTCATGATCCGGTATGAAAAAATTACTAAAGATATTGCTATATTTCCTCAAATTCCCTTCAATAAGGAGATTTAATCCGAACCGAATATAATTATCCCTATATTCTAAACTACTAATTAATTCTCGAAAGGATGCCATCATCGCCATACCCGAAGGTAGATTCCATCTTTCCCCAATTCCAGAAAAATTATCTACTATATTCCTATTACAAAAATAAACTACTACCTTATCTAAATTATTCATTGGTGCATAGATACACATAGTATAACTATCATCAAATGTTAAAAAATTCCAAACCTTTTGTTTGATCTCGGGAATTACATCATTTATAAAAAGAGGATTAGCAATATACCTATTCATGGCTTTATAAATCCAAAGCCTATCACTATTATTACATGCATCAATATAGGATATAAAATCTTCATATCCATGGAACATATTAAATATTGGGATATTACTTACCATTGTTTACAGCTACCGGAAATAATTCATCTATCATGCCTAATCCCCTGGCTGCAGAATAAGCCCCAGCGGACCTCTTAGAAAATTCAGAGCGTAATGTATATTTGGATGCTTCTGTTTTTATTGTTTCTGGTATCCATTTTGGTTTTCTCCCTAGTGGAGTTCCCCCAATTTCCTTCTTTTTGTGGTGTTGTTTATCTGCTTCCGCTTTTGCCTTTTCGAGTTTTTCTTTTAGCTTCTTAGCTTCCTCTTCCTTAGCCCTTCTTTCCTCTAACTCCGCATCGATGTGTTTAGAGATAGAGTAATCATAATCATAAAGTACCTCAGATAACCTTTTTAGTTGTTTATCTGTGTACTGGTCCGTGTCAATCATCCATGTAATTCCTGCCATGTTACTTTTATTTGTTAACTTACCTTTTTAACTTCTTCGACTAATTCTGCTATACAGAATGCTACCATAGTAGCGAGCGGGGTTATCTCCATGCCCATCCTATCCTTATATTTACCAAATTCAATTGATGTTCCTCTGTGATCATATCCTATATGTGTTTTGATATCAAGTATCTCTACAAAATAAGATGCGTATTGTTCTCCTTGATGTCCATCATGATTAAATCCCTCTCCAAACTCACTATGTAATAAAGGCTCACCAAACAAATCCTTTAAAAGGTCTGGACCAAGGGTAGATGTTAAGAAATAGATGGCCATTCTAGTATAGATTTTTCCATTAAGCCTTTTTAATCTTCCCTTCCATGAGGAATCTTTAATAACCTCGCCAAAACCTTTTAGTGACAGCGGTAAGTTCCCTTCAAATTGTTGCCACATTCTTTTACCAATAGCTTTATACCAGTCATTTTTTGGGTCGTTAAGAAGGATGTTCATCTGTGGCTCATAGTAGTATTCGCTGGCCATATACTTAACCAGCTCATCATTATGATTTAGTATTTTAATTTTTTTATTTGCCATTATTGATCCACCATTTTTATAATCTCCATTACATTGATTGCTTTTCCCCCATTGCCAAGGTCTTCCGTATAGACCTTAGATTGTCCTGATTGAAAATCATACCTATATCCAAGTTCTTTTAATATCCATTCCATGGCTTCAATGGATGGAGTATTACCATTACAGGAAACAGAGCAATGACGTATATCCGCCTTTGGCTGTTCTTCTATACTAAAAACCACTTTATAGTTAACAGGTATATGCCTGGTGTATTCTTGCATACTACCAACTGGTTTTCTTTCCCCATTCATTTGATCTAATAGATCATCTAATGATATGGGGTTAGCTTCTGCATATTCTTTCAGAGTTCTTAAGCTCTCCCTTTCTTCAGGGCCCATGAATAATATACTCATATCTTTTTTGTTAATTTTAGTCTTGAGGTTTTTCTGTTTGTTCTCTTAATAGATCTTTGATTATATCCCCCATTCTAGTTCATACCAATCACGAACCTTTTGTGGTAATTTGTTTAATCTTTTTAATCTATTATACTCCTCATCCGGATCTGTAATTTTCATCTCATGACAATATTCTTCAAAAGTATGGACAAGACCAATTCTTGCACTGGAAAGCCATCCATCATTTCTTGCAATATCCTTTGCTTCTTTTTTGGATGTTGCTCCAATTATTGCCCAGCCATTTTGAGGAGTTTTCCTTGCCCTGGCATAGACTATAAATAACATAAACTCTGGCAATCCTTTATTAATGCCATAGTCTATAGATTCTTTTACTAAGCCCAAAACCTTTTTTGATACAGCCATCTCAATTAGTTGTATTCCTCCTCTCCTTTAGCATCCTCCTCTAAAATCTTTTTAGCCTGTCTAACCATACGATGTTTTAAAATATAGACATCATATAAAAAATCCCCATACATCATAATTAGAGATATGATATTAATAACAGGAAGCCAATCAAAAATAGTAAGGTCTGAATCCTCCCAATTCTCATAATTAGCTTGTATATTATGGAAGGAAGCACATGCAAATATAGTAGCAATATAGAAGGTAACAAAGATATAGACAAAGTCCCCCGTAGAATTTCCAATTGTCATATGAAGTACTATTTAAGGAAAATTTTACTCTGTTGCCAAAGTAACAGTAGGGGTTTCTATTTTTTCAGCCTTATTTGGCTCGATATAAAACCTGTCTTCCTGTTTGATTGTGATACCACATTCAGTTAATTGAATGCCAATCTCAGACCTTTTAGCAAGGATTTCGTCTTTGTTTGCTTCTTCCTTAACCCGAACAAAAGCCGGCAATTTTTGTTTGAGAAGCTTGATAACATCTTCCCAGGATTTTCCTTTGCCTATATGAACACTCGGGGTATCCTTTCGTAGACCGAGAGTAAGCAATGCGGTCTTCATACTCCTTTTCTTTTCGGAGAAGAGCGTATCCTTGTTTTGCAGGCAGAAGTTTTTTAAGGTTTCAAATTGGGCATTTTGTACGCTTGATAAATTTTCTATTTGCCCGGCATAATGATCCATAATTTCCTTTACCTTTGCATCTCTAGCGGAGGTAACACTAGTTAAGGATTTTAAATTAGTACTATAATCCTCGAGCGCTTTGTCGAATTGTACCTTGGTAATAACAGCAGGATCTGCTTTCCTTGATTTTGTCTTTGCCATTTGTTTATGTGTTAGTTTTTAATTTTTTTATTCCGATTGATAGGAGTATCCTCGCCATAAAGATTAAGTATCTCTCTTCTCAATATCAATTCGTTCTCATATAGTATAAAATCCTTATCTGCAAGTTTTTCTACATAGCTAGAAAATGTATCATTGATTGTATCCTGATCCCTTTGATACTGCTGGTTTAAGCTATCCGCAATTTTTTGAATCCTATAATTGAGATCTACTTTTTTATCCTCTATTAATAGAAGTGACTCCTGATAGTCCAAGCGTTTGGATAATGTATCTACACGGACGCTTTGTAGTAATGATATGATAAACAAAGCAATAACTATCAGGAATAAAGCTGTATTTTTTCTCATTGTTTTAGTATTTGAAGTTAATTTTTATACATTCTTGTCCTATTTCTTCTGGAGCGTAATCCAAAAGAAATGTTCCTATGTATTCCTCTTTTGTTGCAGAGGTTATTGAAATAATATTTGGAATAACAGGAAATTGATAATCATAAAAGGTGTCAATCATCCAATCCTCAATTTTTGAAAAGCTCCGATCGTTATCTATAAATTCTGAAAGGTGATGTCGTATTTTTGAATAGCTACCATGATTGAATACCCAGAGAGTACCTTCACCACCTTCTGCGGTGCATGTGGAAAGATATTCATTTTCTAAAAAACCCAGATTATTAATCTCCTTTTTTAATTCCCTAACCTCCTGATTTTTTTTGGAAATTGCGGTCTCGCACATAGTAATTGCTGCTTCAAATACCATATCATCGATATCTTCTATATTGCCATCTGAAACATCAAACAATACATGGAAGATCTCTTTTTCCTCATTAGGGATAGAGTAATATAAATTACTTAAAATCTCTATTTTAAAGTTTCGTATTTTATTTAATGCTGGGCTAGTTTCTTGTTTCATTTTATTCTGATAAAAGTTTTTTCTATTTCCTGAATATTTTTATTTATTGTGTATTGGCATTGTTCAATTGCTCGTCTTAGCTTATCAGGGGGTATATTATCTATACTATTTCCATACAATTTATGGAAAAATTCCTGAGCATGCTCGGAAAGAGATCTATATAAAATTTTTAATTGTTTCCTTTTTTTAATTTTAATTGTTCTTAAAGAATCCCAATCAATCATACTAATTTTTAGCTCCTTCCTCATATGGGTAAATCTAATGCTACCAAAAGTTTTTGTTTTTCAATGGTCGGATCCGTCTTAATGCCCCATTTTTCTATGCTTTCCAAATGGCCGAGCATTTTTTCCTTTCCTATACCAGGACAAAATCCATCGTTAAGTATAATACCCTCCTCATTAGTTTTACTAATGGCTAAAGTATCAAAGCACTGGAAATAATATCCGCCCATCGGCATTGTATCAAAGCCGTAAGCTATAGTGTATCTCCTATCTTTGCTGAGTCTTCTATATCGTGACATTGTTAAACTGAATTATTTACATTCTTTTATAATACAAATATAATAAAAAGTTCTTGATAAAAAAAATACTAAATGTTAAAGAAAATATAAAAGAAAAACAGGCATTTAGGATAAATATCATATGGATAGAAAAGAATATTATAAGGAGTATTATAAGAAAAATAAAGAGGTTATTTCCAATAGAGTTAAATTATATTTAGAAACTCATGATAGTGAAGAAGATATACAGAAAAGGAAAAATAGAATAAAAGATTATATTAGAAATAATAGAGAAATATTAAAGGAGAGGTCAAGAAAAAATTATTTAAAAAAAGTAGGAGAAAAATATAAAAATATACCAAAAAAAGAGAAAAAAGTAAAAATTAAGCAAGTAGTAAAAGAGAAAAAAGTAAGGACAAAAACAAAGAAACAGAAGGAATTTAAAACTCCTTATAAAAAATTAAACAAAGAGGTCCAAACTTTAGAACAATATAGAGCCAAAAAAGCAAAATATGTTAAAGAAAAGAGGCTAAGAGATCCTTTGTTTAAATTAAAAGGAAATATAAGAAATCTTATAAAAAATACAATAAAAAATCAAGGATTTACTAAAAAATCTAAAACTTATGGGATTTTAGGATGTACTTTTGATCAATTTAAAATGTGGATAGAGAATAAATTTATCGAGGGAATGGCATGGGAAAATTATGGTTTATGGGAATATGATCACATTATTCCTGTGGATAGCGCTTACTCAGAAGATGATATCATCAGATTAAACCATTATACGAATTTCCAACCTTTATGGAAAAAAGATAATAGAAAAAAGAGTAATAAAATTATCCTTTTATGAAAAAAGTACGAATCATCAAATTGATACATTTGTATGTGTCCATTTTAGTATTCGTTAGTATCTTAGCCTATACCTTCCATACTAAGGATCTAAAATTTTCTCATATGTCATTATCCATGTTGGGAATTAATAAAGATGGATGGATATGGAATACAGGCTTGTTAATTGTTGCAATCCTTTTATACTATAAAATTAAGGATTCTATTTGTAGATTTATAGATTCCCGTATTTTACAGTGGATTAATAAATTTTTAATAGGGAGCCTGATTTTCACGGCTCTAGTAAATATGAATTATAGTCTTCATGATTTTACTGCTTTTGCCTATTTTATTGGAACCTCTGTACTAATATTTCTATTTGGGGTCAAAATACATAAAACTAACTTTCGTATTGCTCAATTAAGCTTATTTATAGCAATCCTATCTGTTATACTACCGGGATTAGCTTTCCCTCTTCTTCATAGTTTAGCAATCCCTGAAACAATCCATGTAGTACTTCTGTTCTTATGGTTAATTGTCTTAGAGCACGGCCAAGAAATTGTAGGCTTTATTAAAAGAATTGGACTATAATATATACATGTAATGAGAAATATAGTTAAATGGAATAATTTCCTATCTGAAGCTGCTGGTATAAATGATCCAGATAAAAAGTATATAAATTCCCATATTTGGTGGGGTGCTCTACAGGGTGATGACGACACAGGTGGGGGTTCTTTTTGCCTTTACCCAATTTCTGGGTCAGAACCTAATCCAGGCACCCCCGCTGAAATTTCATTAGATTTTTTTCATGACGAAAATGGGGATTGCGATGAATTTGAGGATGGAACAGCAGAACATGATGAATGTATGGAGTTAGCAGAAGAGAAGTGGGAAAAAGGTTGTCAAAGTAAAGCTTATGATAGGATATATTTCTTTATGACAATATCACAAATAGCAGCTAAGCCCCATCCAGGAGGAGGAATTGCATATAACGAATGGTACCCACCATTACCACCAACAGTTACCCAATTTATAGAAGAAACAGAGTCCAGAACTAAGCACTATATAATATTAGCGGCAACTAAAACAAAGAGGATGAAGAGTTTCATAGAAGAAAACTTTTTCAAACATAACCTTTATAAGAACGAGGATGCTGTTCATATAATTCGGCATATAGACGAATTAATAGCAGGGGAAGATGTAGGAATTAATATATTAGTGGATCAGCTAAAGGAACTAGCAGATAAGGGAGAGATGTTAGATTATGGATTTATAATAGATCTATTTAAAAAAGTTATCCCACAGATAGAAACAAAAATGATTGCCCGGGGAATAGAAATGGAAAGACTATACAAATTAGACAAAGCTAATAAGTTACTTAGGCGGAAGTAGAATATGTAATCAGAGATGTTGCTTTTAAGATCTCATTTAATCGGGATGCTCTAACTTTTCTGTCAGGAGAAATACCAAATTCGTTGATTGCCTTGAAGACAAAAGTATCCATTCCTATTCCAAATATTAAACAAAATGATTCCAATCTTTCTATAGTGATAGATTTTTTACCATTTATTACTTCTGATAAATAGGATTCAGAAATGTTTGCTTTTTCACAAAAAGGACTCCCTTGAAATTTCCATCTCCGAAAGAATTGTCTTTATAGTAGATCCGTAATTCATTTATCCTTCTTTTTAGAAGGTTACACAATTTGCCATTGCCATTATTCCAATAACAAGGTTACAATATATTACAAATAATGCGGAATAGGTGAATATTTTCTCTTGCTCCAATGTCATGGGTATGTTTTTTTAGTAAGACCAAAAAAATCAGTAGGATCAAAATATAAATCCTCTGATGTTAGAATTTCATTTTCATCTTCGGTCTTAGCCACTAAAAGTAGTTGACCATTCTCTTTGGCTATCCTATAACCCTCCTCTCTATCAACATAGCGTTTATGTGAAGTCAAGAATCCATGTGGTACAGATTTTGGTAATTTTAAATCTGGAATTAATGATTCCAATAATTCATAGCAATCACTATGTCGATACCCAGATACTAATCTGCCGTTAAAAATTATGGCTGAACATAGAATTCTTTCTTTGTTGTTCATTCCTTATTTGGTTCGTCCTCAAGGAAACTATACAATTCACTAATAGCAATTTCTCTGCCAGAACTAATCAATGCATCACTAAAACCACCATAGCAATTCTTATTTAACCAATCTAGAAGTGGTTGGTTAAATTTGATAACACTCTCGGGGGTAACTGTTTGTTCAATTAATGAAGAAACTGTACTGGCAAATTGGTCTAATGTATGAGTACTAAGCATATAAATTATTTTATTTTATATATCATAACCATTAATACTTATCACACATATTTAGATCTTTTGGATCAATAGGGGGATAATTTGTAGTATCTATAATCTTTTTATGTGTTTCTATTGAATACCCTTTATCAGGAGTTATTATTTTTGTAGCACTATTAACTACACCAGAGCCTGAAATACTCAAGGCCCCAACTAATACTATACCTAATATAAAAATTAGGACGTTTGCTATCTTTTTCATATAACTTATAATATATTTATAATGGGAAAGGATCCAATAATTTCTTCTGCGATTTTAGTGTATTCCTCCTTATGCCATTTGAAAAGGAGATCAGAGGGCAGTGAAAGTTTTTCATTTTTTCTTCTATTCCATCCTCTCCACCAAGGAAATGTAAACTCCTTTTCAAAATCCAAATATAAGCCTGACATTAATGTACAATCATGTTCTAGCTCATTATTAAAATGGAAATAAACATAATGGATTATAGTACCGTCTTCTTTAACTTCCTTTTTATAAAGGACCTCATCAAAACGATTAATACGGTACAAGGATTTAATCATAGCCTGAATGAAAACGTTCGCATCTGGGTCTTTAGTATGTTTGTATTCCTTATTGAAGTATATTTGGTATAGATCCCTATGTCCTTCAGCAATACGGTACATCATCTTACTCCTTTTCTCCTCCTCGGTTTCTGGATGAAACAATTCATCATTTTGTCTTTGCAACTCTATTAGTAGATTAATAGGTATCATTATCAGCCCCGATTATTTATATTTACAAGACAAATGTAATGAAATTATTCTAAATAAAAAAATACCAAATGTTAAAATTTTTATAAAATATTTAATTAGTCTTTCTTTGTAGTAGATTATAAGCTTTGGTGAGATTTTTAATTCTTATAGGATCAATATCTCCTAATATTGCTTTGGTAGATCCTGACTTCCATATCTCCGCATTTTCGAGTATAGTTTTATAATCTAATGGAACTCCTTTATCCACGCTAACTTTAATAATATCTAAGCAATTTGGGCCCAGGAATTTCTGTATAAATGGGGTATTTCTTTCGGTAACAAATTTAATGAATTGTAAAGGATCTAAATAATATACTGATGTTGGTCCTTCTTCTTCCACGTCAGCATGTTCGTAAACGTGAACATAATCATCGAGAAAATTAGAATATTGTTCACCATTAAACCATTGTTCACCAACTTCTTCTTCTGAGTAATTCCCGTTAATGTCAGCTTTACCAATACCATCAATTAATGCATCTAACATTTGGGGATCTTTTTCTCCGGGCTCTTTTTGCCAATTACTTACAAAATCTGGATCATCTATATTACTAATAATAGCATCGGCAATAGCTTCTTCCCTTTTTCCTAAAAAGGGTAAGGTAGCAATATACCAAGAAAAAACATCCCTACATTTTTGTCCTGCTAATATATCCAATACTGAAATATTAGGCGTATTAGGATCCTCTGCTTCATTGAGAAAATCCTCGATTGGTATTAAATTTTTCATCTACTATATATGATTAAGGATGTGGCTCAATATGGATCAAAACATTCTCAATCGATGGAATTTCTTTAACTAAAAGATCCTTTAAATCATGGGATATTGCATGTCCCTCCGTTACCGTAATATTTCCATCCACCCAAATATGGAGATCCACATGATACTTCATTCCAGCCTTTCTTATATGGCATTTATCTGTTGCCATTATACCAGATACCATTAAGGAGGTATTCCGAATCTCATTAACCAAATCATGGTGATTATGTTCATCCATTATTTCGGCTAACGCTGGCCTAAATATACTATAACTATTATATAGGATAAACACAGAAGCAAACAATGCTGCCCAAGCATCAGCTCTTTCAAATATCCCGCCTAGTTGGGCAAGAACTATCCCTACAAAAGCAGCTACTGATGTTATGGCATCGGATCGATGATGCCAAGCCTCCCCCTTCATAGAAGTACTATTTAACTCTATGGCCTTTTCCATTACCTTTCTATAGGAATATTCTTTCCAGACAATTAAAACTGCAAGTAAAGCTAATGTCCAAATCTTAGGATGATTTGGTGCTTCCTTAAAACTGTCTATACTTTCCTTGGCTATTACTAACGCAGCGGCAATTAAAGTTCCGACTACAACTAATGTTATTAAGGGCTCTGCTCTACCATGTCCATAGGGATGATCCTTGTCTGGTGGCTTATTGCTATAGCGTAATCCAAGTAATACTATTAGAGATGAAAAGACGTCTGCTATTGACTCTATACAGTCACTCAATAACGCATAAGAATTTCCCAAAACTCCGGCTAATCCTTTGATAATTGCTACTCCAATGTTACCAATTATACTAAATCTTAAAGTCTTGTTTGCTTGATCCATCCTTTTAATTGGTGATTATTCTAATGACTTTATTGCCCATTCTATTCCAGACCTTTTAGCAAAATTATAGCTACTTAATTTAGCATCGCTATAAAATACGGGAGCTGCATTTTTCTTCACTGCCATTTTATAGTAAAGTTTGTCAGTCTCCTCCGACAAATAAGAAATTATTTCAACAGATAATCCCTTTACCTCCCGCAAAAATCCTTCAGCCTGCACCCAGAGTATAGCTCCATGTTTCTCATAATAGAAATGATTGAAATTAAATCCGACAGTAGCACCAGATAGCATAATTCCTCTTTCACCCCCATAAATTCCAACAACTTCTTCATTAAAACCTTTACTAATCAGTAGATTAGATAATTCTTGTGGTAAAAATAAATCTTGTCTCATATCAGATAATATTTTTTCGCATCTATAAATAAAATTATTTACTCCGGTAGAGAACTTTTAATTTCCCAAGCCCATCTAATCCAGGCATAGAAATAAAACCTGCTTCCTTATACTCCATATAGGTATCATTAATTTCCACGAGATAAGCTAATTTCCCGCCATAATAAACACCAGCAATATAGAAAAAATTATTTTCCACAATTGTGGTATATGCATCAGTCATTGCAGCACCCCCTATTCCTCCCCAACCACAAGATGTACTACCCCAGTTTTGAATTACTATATGGATATTACATTTTCTCCATAGATGGGTTTCAAACCCAGGTTCAAGCCATCCCATCTGTTTACCCTTAGTATGTGGCATTACTCTCCGGGACCAATAATCTTTTAGACCCTCTTGAATTGGTGTTCCATGGGAGCCTAATTGTATTAGTTGTGCATGTACAGATTGGAAATGATCTACTGATTTTGCCACATCTGCCATTTCTCTTAAATTGAATTCTATCATGGGATATTTTTAAATTCGGTAACTATTTCTCTTGTTCTTATCTTGTCCTGATTTCTTCTTATTTTTCTAGCATTCTTTTTGGCTTTTGACCTAGCCTTTCTAGAATTACCATACCGAGGACCACGTTCTATTTGCCACCACGCATCTTCACGATTTTCATTTAAACTAAGTATCTTTTTCGAATTTTTTGATAATCTACTGATCTTTTTCATAAATTACACAAGTGGTGTTGACATTGGTATTTTTTCAAATGTTGTTTGCCAGGAGCCAAGATGGACTGTTTTACCTCCGAGGACTTTATGAAAATGTTCTACCGTCCATTGTTCCTTCTTTGACCATTCATTAATCCAAATAGGATCTATTGTATTACGATTGTTCAATTGAACAACTTCCGTTATTTTATATTGTTGAGGCCTCTTATTAAAAGTAATAATATCACCAACCTTTCCCAATGCATAGCTTCTGGTTGTTGCAGTTCGTAAACCACTTTCACACAGTTCCAAGGTAGTAGTTAATTGTCCTGTTAAATTTTCGTCAGGATACATTGTGTACGTCATCGAGTGATCCCTCATAGGAAGTATTTATAATTACTTTATAATTAGTATCGTCAATTTTATTTTCTTTTTTGGTAATCTTATAATCATTAGGATCCTCACCTTTAAAAAATTTCAATCGAAAGGGTGAATCCACACCAAAAGGACTTTCTCCATCATAAAACTTACCTTCGAACTTAATAAATTTATGCCAGGTTTCTTTGTTGTATTTATTATAGGCAGTAAGTATTTCTATTCCTAATTCAGGAAATACCATCTTAATGTAATGTGCTACACATCCACATAATCCCCAAGTAAGATTTCCTCGTGGTATTGGACATTCATAACTTTGGTAATCGTCCATAACTGCACCTACATAATCACAAAAATCCGGCATTTCATGTAAGGATAATAATATACCAGACAAAAGGCTAATGTTCTGCATGGATCTTTCCTTCCTTCCAGATCTTTTCCATAATTCTTCTCGACTTAACCTATCTTGTTCTAGTTGTGCTTTATATCCATTACACAAGGTACAAACTAATATCCAGCGTGCCTCATTAGTTAAGTTAGGCTCTTTTCTTCGTGGATCTAATTTAGAATAGATGTGCTCAATAGTTGCCATATTAGGGGGAACTATTTTTATTCTCATGATACCTTTATGAAAATCAGCATTAGGTACATCTTCGGGTAAAATTGTTTCTATTCCACAGTAAGCACAATTCGGGTTTAATTTATGGAGCTTAATTTTTTGCTTACTGTAAGAAGTCCTGCCCATATCTAAATATTTGCTAACATCATATTATAAATAGATTGATTACCTGCACTCATTTGAGAAAGGTAAGTTGTTTTTTCTTCGTTGTCCTTCTTTTCAATTAGATAGAATTCAGATTTTTCCAAATCAACACCAAAAGACAAAACATCAACGGCTGTTTTTAATTCAAAAGAATCCAGAAAAGATTTAACCTTTTCATCTACAATTAGGGGCATTTTCATAATGAGTCCTTCTATATACATTACATCATATAGTTTAAAGTCCTCTAAAAGAACAGCAACCATTTGATTAATATCGCCACCTACTGTTTTTGATATCATTTTGCGTGCAACAAGATAACTCTTAATTGCATTAAAGGTCCTCATTGCAGATGACATATATTTAACAGGTACCATTAAAGTAACATCCTGGAATCCATCAAAATAGACAAATACCACCTTTCCTTCTTCAAGGACAACACGAATGAGTGCATCGTTATCAAATTTGGCACTAATCAGTCCAGTAATTTCTTTGCTATCAAAACATGTATCAATTACATATTGTGCTGACAGTTTTAAATTTTCGTCCCTTGCTCCGCCCAGGATCATGGAGCCTAAAGTGGTTAATGCAAAAGCACTGACGTTGATAAAGGATTTACCTGCTCCATTATAGCCTGTCATAACATTGAGTTTTCTAAGTTCAATCTCTGTATCCTTCATTTCCAATGGCTTTGTTATATCTAATCCCAATGATTGTAAGCTAGTTATCTTTCCCATATATTTTGATGTGGTTTTTTAATACTGTTGTGACTATACTTTTCCCATCTATGATAAATTCTACTTCATAAAGATCGTTTTTATTTTCCCTGCTATAGATATGGACAATTGTTCCAACTGTATCTATAGGAATATCAACCCCTACTAGCTTCTCCTTTAAAATAACTATGCTATGCTCAGATATTTTTTCTTCGTCGGGGTCAACTAAATTAAAGTAAACATCATTGTTTTTATAGTATTCACTTTCGACGTACCAGGACATCCAAAAGATTGTTTGGCGATAGAAATCACCAGCAATTTCTACTGGTACTTTTGGAGGGTTCTTAATAATACGGGGTATGAGTTCAAGATATCGCCAACAACTTCCTGACTCAAACATAAGATGGAAAACATAATTAACTATCTTGTCTCCCATTGCTATTAACGCTTGAAAAGATGGATGTTTAATCATGTGGTGTCGAGTAGATAACCCACCAGTTGCCTGCTCCACATCATTAAAATGTTTATGGATAACACTAGCAATAGCTATCTGCTTTTGAAAATTCTCTCCGTTAACTTCGACCTTTTTCATTTTCGTTTGAGCTATAATAAAAATATATTCCAGTTACACCAACAATTAATAATATCACATCACATATTAGCTCAAATAATGTTTTTGGTACCCAATTATTTCCAAAATAACTAGTTTCTAATAACCCAAGCAAAATTGTAATCCATAATATTATTATACCTTTTGTCCTATCCCTCATATCTCTGTATATTTAATAGTTACAATAGGAATTGTTTGTGTTACTTTTCTTAAATATGGTTGCATCGTCAATATCTCAGACGAATCTTTGTACGCGTAGTCAAATTCCTGGAGATACCCAGAAGGAAAGTTACCACTCTTATCGAGTAATTCGGAAAACAATTCCTTATATGCCTTTCTTTCTTTTTCCTTTAAAACTGTTTTCCAATGTTTCATAGCATCAAATCGAGATAGTCGTCTTCCCGCACCATGTGCACATGAATTTATTGCATGGTCTAAATTAATATAGCTATGTGCTTTGACAATTAAGGTTCCTCTTGTCATCGACAGAGGTATTGCAACCTCATCGCCCGGGTTTATTTCTGTACTGCCTTTACGATGGATGATAACATCTTTACTAAAATCCAGATGATTATGCATAGAACTATTATATTCAATAGGAGTTCCATGTAGCTCAAAACTTTCCTGATGTGGCCAATTGTCGTTACTATATTGTAGCCTTAAGTAATCAGGCTGAATGTTTTCTTTTTTACATTCAATGTACCCTGCTCTCTGCAGGAAGATGATAGTTTTTATTATAAATTCAACCCGTCGATCTGATGCATGGTCAAGAACACTATAATAATCACTAAGATATGACGGATCTACATATTCTGCAAACTCTAATGTTGAATAATTAACATCCTCTCCGATCTCTTTTGAGTATAGTCTAGTAAGTTCGTAATTTCTTTGGTACATTGCTATACCCTGATTCCTACTTCCTGTATGACAAATAACATAGACGTGGGTATCATCTTCTTCAATAGATAGGAAATGATTTCCTCCTCCTAATCCATCGTCAGTCATTACTCGATGCGCTTTTTCCAAACCGGCATAGTGTTTTTTATCAAAAGGCCCATTCCAAAATTTCTTTGGTATACGACCATATGATACACCACAACCCAGATCTTTCCCCGTTACTAAGGGATAAAAAATACCCTTAGTAGAGAAAGCCACACCAACAGGAATGGCTTTCTCGTCACAATAATGAACATCTGGGAACGCACAGAGCTTTTGGAGTCCTGGCATTTTACTGTAGGATTCTAGCTGTTGTTTGGCATTATGTTCAATCTTGTTTGGGTCGCAGAAATAATCTACTGCAATTTGTTGTTCACTCATTTTTCTCCCAATGGGATTTTAAGGTAGTCCAACATATTATTGAACCTTTTCTTACCTTCGTGGATAATTTTGTTAGTATCTTCTTTCACTGCGGCAAATGCTTCTGCTGCACCTTCTTTTAGATCCTGGTGAGCCTCAAAGTAATCTGAGGATGCTTCCAGAAGTGTAACCAATTTGGCTCCCTTTTCTGTTAATGAATAGGTAACAGTAGGCGCAGTGCCAAGCTCTGTAGTTGGCGTTGCCGTTACGTAGCCATCATTGATCAGATCCGCTACTTCAGGTTTTACTAAAGCTGCTAATTCTGTTTCCTTGCCGTTGATTGCGATTGCTGCCAGTGCAGCTAATTTTAGAATTTTCATTTTTTTACTATTTATTGGTTATTAAAATTAAATTAATCCTCATTTTCTTCTCCATACCGATCCTCCATAAATTCTTCCCAAACCTTCTCATCCTCGGGAGTAAATGGATTATCTATTTCAATGGCTGCTTTCATATCTTTTAACCCCTGTAATGTTTCGGGATATTCATGAAGGGTCCATCCAAGATTGGACCAATTAATTTGAAATCCTGTTATTTTAGGAAACCCTTCTTTATAATGCTCAGCATACATTAGACGCTTTTTTCCTCCAATTGGTTCATGTGTATTTTCCAACATCGATAAACATTCCTCAAAAGTTGGATTCCCCATTTCTTCTTTAGAGAGAATTTTTATATTTTCCTGCATCCAGTGATCCTCATAACTTCCGGTATATGTAATACCGGATAGCATATTTTCATTCCACATTTTCCGAACCTCGTGCGGGAAGAAATATTCATCCTGATCAGTAGATCGTGTCAGATATACCTTACCGTCAACTACTCCATTTATTGTAGAGACATGTCCAAGAAGCCATAAGAAAAGAGCTATATACTCTATATCTTGATAGCTCGTATACCCCTGCCATGTATGAATTTCTTTCTTATCGAAATCAAAAAAATCAAGTCCATACCCATTAGGTGCAAAATGTTCAGGTGGTTCTCCATAATCGGTAGGCCTATTAAGATATTCCTGAATATGTTCAGGATCACTCTTAATAAACTGAGAATTTTGGACATAGTCATCTAAAGAATTTGTCCAGCGAGTTTGCTTAGTTATAACTCCATTTAATTTATGAACTACCCTTATTGATCCGCCCATCACATTATTTTTAAAGTGTCATTAATATTTTTTACTATTTCTTCATAGAGATCTTTATCCTCAGCTAAGGACTTCCCATAAGAAGGGATCATTTCTTTCATCTTAGTTTGCCATTCGATGGTTTTCATTTCAGGAAAGCATTTTTCAATAAGATCTACCATAATGTGTACCGAAGTAGAAGCTCCTGGAGATGCACCCAATAATCCTACCATTGTTTTATCAGGAGCTACAACAAGCTCCGTTCCAAATAAAATTACCCCACCTTCTTTAGTATCTTTTTTTATTATTTGTACCCTTTGTCCAGCAGTAATTAATTTCCAATCTTTTGGGTCTGCTTCGGGATAATATGTTTGTAGCTCTTTCATCTTAGTTTTAAAAGATGTAGATCCTTCTCTAATTAAGTATTTTGTTAATGGTATATTATTCCAACCTGCTAACAACATTGAATATATGTTATTAAGTTTGATGGATTTAAAAAGATCCAAATAGGATCCATATTTCAAGAACTTTGTGGAAAATCCAGGAAAGGGGCCAAAGATTAAATGCTTTTGCCCATCTATCCATCTAGTATCTAAATGAGCTACACTCATAGGAGGACTTCCTACTTTGGCATTACCATATGCCTTAATTTGATGCTGCTGAATAATATCAGGATTGATACATTGTAGCATCATTCCACTAATTGGAAAACCTCCATAACCTTCTATGTCCGGTATTCCAGTTTTCTCCAATAATGTTAAAGATCCACCGCCAGCACCAATGAATACAAATTTAGCTCCTATAATACCCTTTGAGGTTTTAATCTTCCAAAACTTTCCATTAGTGGATTTTCTAAGATCAAGAACCTTTGTATTATATTCAATGTCAATCTCATCATTTATTAGGATCTCTGCTAACAATGTAGTTAATCTGCCATAATTAATATCTGTACCATTTGGTGCATATGTAGCAGCTACTGGAAGATTTAAAGATTCCCTTCCATTTATTAATAAAGGGGCTATTGATAGGAGTTTATCATAATCACCAATAAACTCCATATCCTTATAGAAATGATGCTTCTTCATAGCATCCCATCTTTCACCTAGAAATATAATATCCTTTCCTTTTACAAAGCTTACATGGGGAACTGTTTTTATAAAAGTCCGAGGAACAATCTTATGCTTGTTAACTAAAAAACTCCAAAATTGTCTGGACATTTCAAATGCTTCTGTGGTTTCCACTGCTTTATGAATGTCTATTTTTCCATCTTTATATGGTGTATAGTTTAACTCACAAAGACCTGCATGTCCAGTACCAGCATTATTGGTTGCACTTGAAGATTCTAATCCACATGAGGGTAGAGCTTCTAAAATAGTTATTTTGAAATCGGGATTAAGCTCCTTTAACATTTTAGCTAAAGTAACGCTCATTATACCACTTCCTATTAATACTATATCATTCATAGTTTTTAATTTTTACCACTGTTTGGCATTTTATTAACCAAACCCTTTTTACCCGAAGTAATATGTTCCGTAATTGTTTGCAATAATCCTATTTGTGGTGTTATTGTTGGCTCGTTATTGTATTCCTCCAGCTGCTTCACAAAATCAAGGATTACATCATGTCTTTCCCGGTCAGAAGTAGCCCAATCATCTTTTTTAATGGCCTCTAATAATCGGGATTTTATTTCTGGCTTAATATTACAGCCATATTTCATCATTTCAAAAGCCATTACTTGAAGAGCTATTGAAACCTCTTCATCCTCCATTTGGAATAAAAAATTGAAAAGTTCTTCTTGCTGTAGATCTAATGAATTTTTAACCTCCATGGAGTTATTCTCATCAAATAGGCTCTGATGGATGAAATCAAAAATCTCTGCCTCGATATCTAAAGGTGCATCACCTCCCATTATTTGTGTACTCCACCATCCCATATTAATATTCCTCCGTTTCGTTAGTTAACTTGTTTTTGTAATATTGAGTACCATTAGCATCATCCCCTAAAAATTCATGGGTATTGTCAAATGCTATTTGTTCCTTCGTACGAATATTTCTAAAAAAACCATGGTGGCTGGTATAATTTATAGCCCATACTGCATAAACTAATGGATAACCTAAAAAATACCAATTAAAGCGTATTACTAACCATGCAGTTAAAGGAATCAATGTTACAGCTCCCAATATTAACAGCATCTCCATAATCTTATGCTTCATTCTCCTTTTCCTCTTTTCCATTTAACTTAATTTCTGCGATATAAGTTTGTATATTATCCTTAGACTTGTGCCTTAGCTGGATCATCATATGTTTGAAGCCTAAAACATCTCGAAGATAACGAAAATTTTTATAAAAATCTCCAGTATCCGGATAGTTATTTTGGATCAACCAATCTGCTAGTTCATCCTTAATCCGCGCAGTTTCCACATATTTAATAATTCCCTTCGGAGCTTCCACTAGAGCAAATTCATACTCTGAATAGAATTTTAAAGGTGCTTGGATTGGTTCTATTATTTTTTCTGCCATTACATGAATCAATTTTTATAGTAGTTTTAAGTGACCTGTAATTGGATCAATTTTTTCGGAATAATGTGGTCCAATTGCAACAACAGTAGGGGTAGGAATTCCATGGAATTCAGTTAAACCGCTATCAACAATTAAATGTGATTCCAATCCTGCTGCTTGTGCCTTATTATGGATCTCAATTAACTCTAATTCAGAATCAACAGAAACTGTTATTTTTTTAAAAGAATCCTCCATCCATTCTTTAGCCTCCTTGGCATTAGGGGGATTAGATATAAACATATTCCCTTCCCAGTGACCATTTCTAGTTAAAAATGATAATGCTCCATGATTTGATTGTGCCATAGCTTTTCCTTTCCTCATGTTAAGGTCCTTTCGTACAACTACTACCATTTTTGTATCTTTCATATATTTTCCAATTTGATTTCAGATTTAATTTTAGATGGATAAATTTCTTCCCATGGAGGATATGAATTTTCTCCCAGTGTTAAATCCAATATTCTTTTTTCAATCGTATCGGGCATAGGATCTAATAATTCGTTAAGTACATAATTATCATGATCAGTGTTATACTCTCTTGTAGTGACAACTTTTTTACCCCAATTTCCCTTACCAAAATTTTTAGTTATAGCATTCCGATCTGTGAAAGTTATTCGATAACAATATTTGGTGGTTGGTTCTGGAAAATCAATGAACTCATTAATTATTACCAGATCCTTAATATCTTCCTCTGGAAACCATCCATAGATTGACGGAGAATTGAATCTTAACTGTCCATTTTCCATAGGAGTATTTAGACAATTTTGATAGACCTCAATTTTTTTACCAATAATCATTTTAGACTCCCAGGCTATATCAAGTTTTTGGGGATCATAGGTAGCAGTAAATTTACCGCCTTTGAAATAATGGTTCCTTTGTTCTGGAGTCATTGGCAATATTATTATTACTTATTAGGTATTTTGGTATAGAACAATCTTTTGCCCTCCTTTTGTACTTTGAACGAACCTCCACGTGGTAATGGAAATCCTGTATCATATTCGTAAATATAGGTCTCCACATTAACAACATTAACCTTCTCCTCATCAACAAATTTATTAAGGGAAGAAAGATTTGGAAATTTTTGTTCTTGTATCATGGTACATCTTGTCTTTTTGTGGACCAATATTCTCTGCCATCTTCCAGAATTTCTATTTTCTTTAGACCAAGGGAATTAATATTATCTAATGCTACGTCTACTTCATCTGGTGACATTGAGGTAACAATATTTTTGAGCTCTTCCGCAGAAAATTGATTGGCTATTTTTGCACTCTCTATCCAAGCCATAACACTATCATAGCTTTGCTGGGTTAAAAGATTTTCACCACACAGAGGACAGGGCTTATTAATGTATTCCGTATATTGGCTTACTTGTATATCCATATCAGAATACGAGCAATTAGGATTATCACATTGGATCCCCTTAATGTCTATTTCGATGTTAGGAACTTCGTTATTTTCCACCGGTTATGAATTTTTATTAAGACAAAAGTAATAAATTGTTCTTGAATAAAAAAATTCTAAATGTTAAAGAATTTATAAAATATTATAATCCTTCTGCTGATTCTATTATAGAGGTTGCAGTATTGGTAGCAAATTCTATGTCATCAATCTCACCAATACACCATTTCATGGCATTAGCATTAGCTAGTATCTCGAATGCCTGATTCCTCATTAAATGTATCTCTGCGTTAATTTCTTCCATTTCTTTAAGAGGTAATTTTCCCACTCCATTACCTAATTTAAGGAATAGCAGATTACTTCTGCTACGAATATCATTAGCTACTTCTCTTAAAGAATTCATTTTTTCCCTAATCTCTTGTTCAGTACGCATTTTAGAGCAGATTTAAAATAAAAAGTAATAGGATAACATATGGAAAAAGGAGCCAATCAAAAATTAGGGATGCTGCTATAAGAATCCAAACAAGATATTTGTCAGGAATCCATTTTCTAAGATCGAATGTCTTGTAAAACAATGCGTACAGCGTAATGTAGATCATAGCATATAATACTATAAACCCGCAGAGAAAGAATATTTTTGTATGTATACCCATAAGGACTTTTTTCAACTACAAACCTCGGCCCGTAAAACAGACCGAGGTTAATTAATATGATAATAGTTCTTATTTTCCTACTTGTACTGTGGGTGTAACATTTTGTCCCTGTCCCATTATCACACTCAACGTTAGTGGCTGCTTGCCATCTCTAGCAATTTCCACCGTTTCCTTACGAATTTCCAATTCTCTTAGCCGGAGATATTGATCCATCGTCATTCCGGTAGTTTGAATATACGCCAAATCTGCCAATCCTTTTTCAATGTCAGCTTTCTTGCGGGATTGTTCGACCGCAATCCTAGCATCCTGTGTAAGTTTTGCTTGGTTTTGTGCAGCTGTTTTGCTTGTTTCATCAATTACCTCTTTCGGTGGAGTAATTGCACCAACAGAAACATTTACCAATGTAACAGGCATAGAATTACCCTCCTTATCCTTGATACTAGTAATTAAACTGGTGATACTACTGGTAATGTCCTTTTCTATTTGAGATGATATTTCTCTTTTTGTT
>Ga0316224_1000904_pt1 | contig 36720 bp, 33 predicted proteins | sample TBH18013metaG_FD_206254 | JGI IMG/M metagenome (GOLD analysis project Ga0316224, IMG submission 206254) | Freshwater microbial communities from Trout Bog Lake, Wisconsin, USA - TBH18013 | ecosystem: Environmental > Aquatic > Freshwater > Lake > Hypolimnion/Profundal zone | place: USA: Wisconsin... | reverse complement strand
TGGAATGTTGCTTTGCTCACCGGCAGGGAACGACCTGATGTTTGATGAAAGTTACTGCGAACAAGGCCGTAATTTTGCCAATAAAGTATGGAATGCATTCAGGCTGGTTAAAGGTTGGGAAGTTGATAACAGTCTGCAAAACAACAACGCTGTTGCTATTGAATGGTTTGGCAGCAGGTTTAACGAAGCCTTAAACCAGATAGAAGAAAACTTTGCCCAATACCGGATCTCTGAGGCCTTAATGGCTACTTACAAACTGGTTTGGGACGACTTTTGCGCCTGGTATCTCGAAATGATTAAACCGGTTTACCAGCACCCAATTGATGTCGAAACATATAATTGTACGATTGGTTTTTTTGAAGATATTTTGAAAATCCTTCATCCTTTTATGCCCTTTATTACCGAAGAGCTATGGCATGACGATTTGTTTGGGGAACGTGAGGAAAGCGATTGTTGCATTATTGCCCAATTGCCAACTAATGGGAAAATAAATGCACAGCTTTTGACGGAGGTTGAGCTGGTAAAACAGATAGTGACGCAAGTAAGAAATATTCGTAACAGTAAACAGATTCCACCGAAAGAAAAACTTGCGCTTTCGGTTAAAGAAAATGCCTCCGTTGATTATAAAAGCTACGAACATATCATCACCCATTTAGGCAATATAACAGCCCTGGATATTGTTACTGATAAAGTAGTTGGAGCAGTGAACTTTATGGTGGCTACTGATGAGTTTTATGTGCCTTTGACCGAAAGTATAGACCCTGTTGCCGAATGTGCAAGACTTCAGAAAGATAGGGATTATTTAACCGGTTTTTTACGGTCAGTTAACTCCAAGTTAGCAAATGAGCGATTTATGAACAATGCCAAGCCCGAAATAATTGAGATCGAACTAAAGAAGAAGGCCGACGCAGAAGCAAAACTTAAAATTTTAGAGGAGAACTTATCAACTTTGGCTTGTTAATTGCATATACTATTAAGATAAATTATTTATAAGATGAAGCAGGGCGTTCAAATTCTTGACGTGAATGTTCTTGCTTATTATTTTATACCGGTTTAATAGTAATGCCTAAAAATTAATGAACAGGAACACCAGTTTTTTCAACTTATCAATTAACAAAATTCTTTCTTCTGAGCAGTCAATCCTTGATCAGGCGCGTATTCGCTTGCTTTATTATGGTTTTCTGATTGTTTTTGTTGCGGTTGGCGGCTTGCTTATCAGTGTTTATTTTCAGCACCAGGTGGTGCTCACCATTACGGCAGCCTTTGTATTGGTATTGGTGACAGCGCTGTTTAAATATCTTACTTACAGACCTAACTGGCAGCAAATATCACACGCGTTGCTTATTATGGCCACGTTTGTTAATTTGAACAATGTTTATGTCACCATGCAAAAGGTGGATATTATTACGGTACAGGTGATCCTGTTAGTAATCCTGTTTAGCTTTTATATGCTTGGTCAAACCTGGGGATTGCTGTATTCACTGGTAAATATTATACCTGTTCTGGGTTTTTTGGTATGGGAGTACATCGGGAATTATTCTATTCCGTTCAATCCCGAAAAGGTTGATCAGTCAACAATCATTATCAGTCTGTTTGCCAATTTTATGATCATTATTTTCATCCATAGCCAGTTATACAGCGCGTTTTTTAACAACATAAAACAGCTAAAGGAAACCAGCGAGGAGCAGGCATTGCTTAATAAACAATTGGGGCTGGCTATCGAAAAAGCCGAAAAATCATCACAAATAAAAACAGAGTTTCTTTCAACCATGTCGCATGAGATCCGGACCCCCCTCAATGCAGTTATCGGTATGAGTAACCTGATGCTGATGGGAAACCCCAGGGCCGATCAAAAGGAAGACCTTGAGGTTTTAAAATTTTCGGCAAATAACCTCCTTGCCATTGTAAATGATGTGCTCGATTTTAATAAAATTGAATCGGGCAAAGTAGTTTTCGACCATATCAAGTTTAATATGGTTGAATTAATGCAAAATATTTGTGGTGGACAAATGTTGAAGGCGGAAGAAAAAGGCTTGAAATTTATTCTCAAAATAGACCCTGCCCTTAAAGACAGAGTGCTGATCGGCGATCCGGTAAGGGTTACACAAATAATTTTCAACCTGGTGAGTAACGCGATAAAATTCACAAAAAAAGGTAGTATTTGGGTAAATGCTTATTGTCACGCGGACCGGGATAATAAGGTTAATATAAATTTTACAGTGAAGGACACGGGAATCGGGATAGAGAAAAATAACCTGGAAAGTATTTTTGAACCCTTTACCCAGGAATCTATAAGTGCCACCCGGCAATATGGAGGTACCGGAATGGGGCTGGCAATTGTAAAACGTTTATTGGAGCTGCAGGGATTGCAGATGCATGTGACCAGCAAGATTGGCGAGGGGTCTGAATTTTCCTTTGAAATGGAGTTCCCGGTTTCAACGCAAACAAATGAAGAATTTGGTGCAAAGAGCTCAATATCTCCCGATGATGACTGTTTAAGTAATTTGCGGATGCTGATTGCCGAGGACAACCCGGTTAATGTGTTGCTGATGAAAAAGCTGCTTTCAAAATGGCGAATTACACCAACCATTGCTGAAAACGGTGAACGAGCCATTGAGCTTTTGCAATATGGCAATTTTGATATTATTTTAATGGATCTGCAAATGCCGGTGTTAAATGGCTTTGATGCCGCCCGGGAAATAAGGAAATTACCTGATCCTAAAAAAGCAAGTGTCCCGATTATTGCTTTAACGGCTGCCGCTTTATTTGATCTTAAAGAACAGGTATTTGAATCGGGTATGAATGATTATGTATCAAAACCGTTTAAGCCGGAGGAGCTGCTGGAAAAGATCCAGCATTTAGTTACAAGCGTTCATTGATTTATTTGATTATAAACCGGTAATTCTTCAATAAACTTGTAGCCGTTGGTCTCAAAATCTATCCTACAGAAATAGTGTTGCAATCCATTGGTGACTGCCAGCAATCTCACTTTATGAACCATATTGTAGCGGGCCACCTGATCGAAAGTTTTTTGATCGATTGTTACAGATGGCGCTTTGCATTCAACCAATAATATTTTTTCGCCTGCCGGGTTATAAACCACGATATCCGACCGTTTAGGCATCCCATGCAGTTTATGCCCGCCTTCCAGTTTTATCAGTGTTTTCGGGTACTGTTTCTGGTTGATGAGGTATTGTACGAAATGCTGGCGCACCCATTCTTCCGGGGTTATCACAATAGTCCTTTTCCTGATCACATCAAATAAAGTCAGCTGACCGTTTTGATCAGTTATTTTAAACGGGTAGGGGGGTAATTGAAGCGGCAGCAGCAGATCCATGGGTGCTAAAATCATTATTTTATCGGGAGAATCCTAATTTTATGAATTGTGGGCACCCAATTGAATAGCGAATGCAAGAAATTTCTTAAATGATATATGCCGTCAACAATTAAGCAAAAATCTGTAATTTGCACGCTGTATGACTGCTTCAGATATAATAAAAGACCTCGCGAATAAAAAGTATAAACCCATTTACCTTTTACATGGCGAGGAGCCTTATTATATTGACCAGGTAAGCAATTTTGTTGAGCATAAGCTTTTATCGGATGCTGAAAAGGGCTTTAACCAAACGGTGCTTTACGGGAAGGATACGGATATAATGACCGTGCTTGGTGCATCCAAACGTTACCCCATGATGGCCGATTACCAGGTGGTTTTGGTAAAAGAGGCCCAGGATATGAAATGGGGCAGCGATGATGCGGATAAAAAGAGCATCAATCCCCTGTTGAGTTACCTCGAAAATCCGCTGAAAAGCACCATCCTTGTTTTTTGCTATAAATATGGCAAGTTCGACAAGCGAAAAAAGACATACAAGGCAATTGAAAAAAATGGGCTTATTTTTGATTCGGCTACCTTATACGATAATAAAGTACCGGCCTGGATAGATGGCTTTGTTAGCGAAAAGAAGTATAAAATAAACCAGCAGGCTTCCTTAATGCTGGCGGAATATCTTGGTAATGATCTTTCGAAAATTGCCAATGAGCTCGAAAAGCTAATGCTTAATGTTGCCCAGGGGCAGGAAATCACCCTTAAGCACATTCATGATAATATTGGTATCAGCAAGGAGTATAATGTTTTTGAACTGCAAACGGCATTAAGCAAAAAGGATGCTTTTAAAGCCAACCAAATCATTAATTATTTCGAGGCCAACCCCAAAGCCAACCCGATAGTGCTGGTACTTGGCAACCTGAATAACTTTTTTAGTAAAGTGCTTACTTATCACTATGTGAAAGACAAGTCGCCGCAAAACCTGGCCCGCGAGTTGGGCGTTAACCCATTTTTTATAAAAGATTATGAGCTGGCTGCCCGCAGCTTTAATTATGGCAAAACCATGCAAATTATCAGCTACCTGCGCGAGTACGACCTGAAAAGCAAAGGTGTGGATTCAAATACCGATCACGGCGGGCTGATGAGGGAGCTGGTGTTTAAAATTTTGCATTGAAGGGAGATAAATAAACACATCCACAAAGTCTAACTCCTTTCTTTATCATTTCGCTATTTTAGGTCAGCGATTGTTTTATTGGCTAAAATAGTTTTGGAAGATCACCTGTGATATTTGTATAAATTCAAGACTAACTAAGTTAGAAACCTACCTTAACCAGTATGCGGAACACACCAATTTACCATAGATTGCTTTTTTTAGATAATTTCAACTAACTTACATTATCAAATTTTTTGATGTTGAAAAGGGTAAATTGCATATTGATATTTGCAGTGATTTTTTTGACACTCATGGCCTGTAAGAAAAGCAGCAGCATCCCAGCTCCGCAAATTCCAACAACAAGTATTTCATTAAAGTTTAGCGGTGGCTTATATGTATCATCAACAGTATCGGCCATTTATAATAAAAATTTAAATGCCATTGCGATAGGAGCGGAATTCGGCAACAACGCCTTTGTGAATTTGAACATCCCAAATGTAAATGTTGGCACGTTTGACCTGTCGGGCGGTAATGCATCATTATCCTTTACTACCGGCACCAAAAATGTATTGGATACTTATGTAAGCGTTGCCGGAAGCATGAAAATAACCGAATTTTCCAGTACCGCAATCGTCGGCACGTTTCAATTTACAGGTGTTGATTCCCTTGATGTAAGTCGGGTGATTTCCGAAGGGCAATTCACAACCAGTTATAGCACGCAATAGCTATCAATAACTAATTTGGCCCCCATCGATTGAACCTGCTTATGAATATTCCGGCGGGATTTTTTCTGTTTTTCCAAAACTTAGTATAGTATTTCCTGAACCATTTGGTTAGGGGTTAAACACTTTATCAACGGTATTTAAACCTGTTGTACCAATTGCCCGAAACCTATCCCTTATTTGTTGTTAAGACACAGTTCATTCCACTGAACTGTGTGATTTTTTTCAATACAAATGTTTTAATAAATCAAACCCTTATATTTATATACTTATTTGAGGGCAACAAAACGCGCTTGAGTCTTATTTTATAAATTATTTATAAAATTCAAAATGTCATTTCAAACCCATACCGAAAATAGTTTACAAAAACTGGAAGTTGCGCACCAGGAATTAATGACTTTTTTCAATGCGATGGACGAGGTCTTTTTCTCGGTCGACAGGGTCAATATGAAAGTGATACAAATATCCGATGGCTGCGAAAAGCTCTATGGATTTAAACCGGCTGATTTCCTTGCTAACAGCATGCTTTGGTTTGAGCTGGTGCATCCCGATGACAAACACATAGCAATCGCAGAAGATCAAATATTACATCGCGGTGATCGGGTCAACAGCCAGTACAGGGTCATTCGCAGTGATAATACAATCCGTTGGATTGAGAAAAAGGTTATCCCGACTTTAGATGAAGCAGGGGTATTGATAAGGACAGACGGTATAGTATGGGATATTACTGCACGAAAAGAGGCAGATGAAGCGAACAGGCAAAATGAAGCCAAATTCCGACAGATCGTTGAAACTGCCCAGGAAGGTATCTGGACAATTGATGAAAACGAAAAAACAAACTTTGTAAATAAAAAAATGAGTGATATCCTTGGTTATGCACCAGCAGAAATGATGGGGAAGGAACTTTATGATTTTATGGACAAAGAAGGCAGGGAATATGCTATTGCATGTATGGAGCGGAGGCGAAATGGGTCAAAGGAAAACCTTGATATTAGGTACAAAACAAAAAGCGGGGAAGATTTGTGGGCGAATATTTCTGCTAACCCAATTGTCGACCCATCAGGTAATTATAAAGGGGCGCTGGCAATGGTGACGGATATTACCGGCCGAAAAATGGATGAAGAGGCGTTAAAGAAATCAGAAGCAAATCTCCGTACTATTTTTGACAATACCGACTCATCGTATATATTGATTGATCATGACTTGAAGATCATTTCTTTTAATGCTTTAGCACAAAAATATTCAGAAGAACAAAATGGAAAAAAGCTTGAAATCAATAAACATATAAAAGATTATTTTTCAGCAGAAAGGTGGCCGCTAATAATGGAAACGCTTGAAAAAGCCGCAACAGGCGAAACTGTTAGCTATGAGCTGAGTTTCTCAAAACCCGGCGGCGAAGTACAATGGTACCATGTGCGTTGGCTCCATGTTAAAAATGCGGAAAATAAAAGCTGGGGTTTTATCCTTGCCAATAAAGATATTACCGAGGCGAAAATTGCCGCACTTGAGCGTGAGAGAATTACCGCCGACCTGATACAGCACGTTAAAGACCTTGAACAATTTACTTATATAATATCACATAACCTGCGTGCGCCGGTCGCAAATATTATTGGTCTTTCGGATATGCTTCGGGAGCATGAACTTGACGAAGATGTTAAGCAAGAAGTAGTTGAAAGGGTTTCACTATCTGTAAAAAACATCGACACTGTTATACAGGACTTGAACCATATTTTACAAGCCAGGGAACTGGTGAATGAAAAAAAGGAAACGGTTTACTTTAAGGACCTGGTAAATGCCATCAAAACAAGTATTTATAATACCGTGGTAAGCGAAAAAGTACAATTTAACTGCTCGTTTGATGAGGTCGATTCTTTGTATACGATACGGAGCTACCTGTACAGCATTTTTTATAACCTGTCTTCAAATAGCATTAAATACCGGCGGGCTGATGTTCCGCCGGTTATCACTATAAAAAGTCACAAATTAAAAGGCAAGGTAGAGCTACGCTTTAAAGATAACGGTAAAGGAATAGACCTTGATAAAAATGCTGCTGAATTATTTGGGCTGTATAAGCGTTTCGACACCACAATGGAAGGCAAAGGCATGGGTCTTTTTATGGTAAAGACCCAGGTCGAAGCACTCGGCGGAACTATAAAAATAAAAAGTAAATTGGGCGAAGGCACCGAGTTTATTATCCAATTGAATGGTTGAATCGATTATTAACCTTCTTCCTGAAAAGTGTCTATTGCAACCCTTATCCTGTCATCAGGCATTCCTTCTATTTCAAACAAAAGCGTAATATTTCCGTCTTTGCCCTCAATGGTAATGGTAACATTTTTGTCTTCTCCCTGATCATTGCTTAGGGTGGCTTTGATAATTGTTTTTCCATTTTTAAATGGCACACTCCAGTTACACGAATCGGATTTTATGGTACCCGTCATCTTGTGTTCGTCGTTAACGGTAATCATCAGGTCCGATTTGCTGATCTCCACCACTGCTTTTTCAACATCAGTTCTGGTTACGGCGCCGGTGGCATCCAGATGATCTGTTTTTGAAGTGGTTAGTTTTACTTTTTTGCCGCATTGTGCGTAGCTAATCGTGGCGCCTGCTACCAGCAGGGCCAGGATAAGGGTAATTGTTTTCATGTTGTTTTATTTGGTTGATTAAGTTAGATTGGGTTGATTAAGTTAGATTGGGTTGGATTGAGTTGCTTACGTTGGATTTAGTTTGGCATTTTTACAAACCCACCACTCACCTAATCAACCCAATCAACCAATTTACCTACCGCCCGCCAATAGCCTTTTTATACCCTCGCACATGTTTTTTATGCGGTAGTAGGAAGCGGTTGAGTTTCTTCTTTTATCGAGTTTTATTTTCAGTTTACCAGGCGATTCTTTTATATAAAATGTTGTTTTGTCGGGCAGCGATGTAGTTACATCGAAATAGTCATTGGCGGAGTTGCCAAGCTGGTCCGGACTTATATTTTTATTGATGTAATCATAAACCTGTTGGTTGTTGGCTGCATTATAAGAAGCTGTAAATGTGTATGTATCGTCGTTTTCGCTTACCGATATGGCAATGTCGTGGTTGTTTATTCCAACCATGTTCCACACCAGGTATATACTTAAACCGAGGATGCAAAAGGCGGTTAAAAAAAAGCTTGTTTTCATTTGACTACTGTTTTAAGGTGAATATTTTGATTTTGTTTATTTTAGTGCTATGCTTAATCAAAGATATATGTTTTGTATGGTAATATGCAATACATAGTTCTATAATTATATAAAAATAAATGTAAACTATTGATAGTTAATAAAATAAAATTTAGTTAGGGATGGTTGACGGAAAAAGGAAGAATTAATGTACCCAATTGGAAAGCGATGCGCATTAAATCGGAATATATTGCGATTATTTAATTTAATTTCATATTACGGCGTATCGGGTAGAGACGCGATGCTTCGCGTCTCTCTTTAGAGGTTATTGTAATTGCCTTTATTCCCATTTCCAAATCCCCCAACTTTTTCACAATTTTACCCCCATCATAAAATATCATCATGAACTATTGGCTCGTAAAATCAGAACCTCACAAATACAGCTGGGAGAAATTTAACCAGGATGGCCGCACCTTTTGGGATGGCGTACGCAATTACCAGGCGCGTAACAATTTACGCGAAATGAAGGAAGGCGACCTGGTGCTATTTTACCATAGCAATGAAGGTAAGGAAGTGGTTGGCATAGCCAAAGTGGCCAAAGAGGCTTACCAGGACCCTACCACCACCGACCCAAACTGGGTGGTTGTTGATCTTGTACCCGTTGAAAGCCTTAAAACGCCGGTAACCCTGGAGCAAATTAAAGCCGATGAACAATTACAACAGATCCACCTGGTGCGCCAGGGCAGGCTATCGGTAATGGGCCTTAAGCGCGAGGAGTTTGACCATATTGTGGCTTTGGGAAGCTGATATATTCAATACACGATGTCAAGAACGACATTTTAGGTTAGCAACTATGTCATTTCGAACGAGGTACGAGGAGAAAACTTGTACTACAGGCATAGCGGCTGTGCTTGGCGTTTAAGTTTTCTCGCTATCACTCGAAATGACATAATCGTTAATTAGACTTACAAAGTCCACATCAAATAACAACCGCTTTATGCATAATTTTTCTTTAAAAATTACTAAAAAGTATTTCACGAGTATAGCTGGTATCGCACTTATTATATCCGCTCCTTTAACAACCCTCGCCCAATCCCCCTTTAAAAATTTCGGGAATTTATTTACCGTACCCAAAAACTTTGTGGCGAATTATACAAAAACTCCCCCGGTTATTGATGGTGACATCAGCGATGCCGTTTGGCAGGGTGCCGGCTGGTCGGACGATTTTGTAGATATTGAAGGGGACCTTAAACCAAAACCCGCACTACAAACCAATGTAAAAATGCTATGGGACGACAGCTGCCTGTACATAGCCGCACAGATCCACGACCCCAATGTATGGGCATATTTAACGCGCCATGATGATATCGTTTTTCGTGATAATGATTTTGAGGTGTTTATCAACCCCAACAATACCACGCACCGTTATTTTGAAATGGAATTTAATGCCCGCAATACTGTTTTCGACCTGTTTTTAAACAAACCCTACCGAAACGGCGGCGATGCCATGATCAACTGGAACGTGGAGGGCCTGCGTTCTGCGGTGAAGGTACAAGGTACAATAAATGATCCTTCGGATACCGATAAGGGATGGACCATTGAGTTGGCTATTCCATTTAAAGCCATCAGCCTCGGGAACAATGTGCAGGTACCAAAGAACGGGACTTTATGGCGCATCAATTTTTCGCGTGTGGAGTGGGATACTAAAGCGGTTAATGGTAAATACGTTAAGTTAAAAGATAGCAGTGGTCGTAATTTATCTGAACATAATTGGGTATGGTCGCCGCAGGGTGTGGTGGATATGCATTACCCGGAGCGCTGGGGCTACCTGCAGTTCAGTAAGAGTAACACAAATAATACAACGTTCAGCGTACCATACTTTGAGTTGCAAAAACGATATTTATGGCTGATTTATTACCAGGAGAACAATTGGCATAATAAACACAAGGCCTATACAGCCTTGCTGGCAAAGTTTGGACTTAAAAGCGTTGTCAATATTAATGGCAACCATAATACACTAAAGATTGAAGCCACCGGGCACCAGTTTATGGCATTTATTACTGATAAAAAAGATAATATCACCTGGACAATTAATCAGGAAGGACTGATAAGCCAAATAAACGCAAAATAGGATGAGTGAATATCGACTTAATCTAAAAAAAAGCGGGTAAAGGCCAGACAGAAAAGCGGGCCGGGCGTATGGCCTGCAGCGCAGAAGCTTTTTTCTGTCTTGATGTTATTCACTTTTTGTTTGTTTTTAATGGGTGTTCATGAGCTCGCTTTGCTCGGTCTTTGGTCCTTTTTGTGTCAAGACAAAAAGGACTAGGACTCCGCGGCCATGAGCGGTGGGTATTTACATTATAGGAAAAACTCTGCGGGGGTATCCATCACGCTAAATAACCTGCCAGGATTGACAAGTTTTATAAGCAAAGTCTGAAAAGGGCTTATCAGGCAATTAAAATACAATACGAATGAATAAACGCGAGTTTTTAAAGGTCGGCCTTACAGCCGGCATTGCATCAGCTTTACCTTTAATAAGCAATGCATCAACCAATACCTTTAATAAAAAGAAAAAGAAAATAAAGAATTGGCTTTGGACAAATCCAAACCAAAAAGATACAGACGACGAGCTGAAAACCCGCTATACTTCCTTTAAAGCTGCCGGGATTACCGGGATCTTCTTCGAGGCCGATAGCGAAAGACATTTCCGGGCTGCAAAGGACCACGGACTTGAAGCCCATCGCTGGATCTGGACCTTTAACCGTGCCGAATTGATCAGCACCCATCCCGAATGGTACAGCAAAAACCGTAACGGAGAATCCTGCGCCGACAAACCCCCTTATGTAAATTACTACCGCTGGCTATGCCCTTCGCGGCCGGAGGTGCAACAATACCTGGAGCAACAGGTAAGTGATATTTTGGATAAAGATTATGTCGACGGCATCCACCTTGACTACGTGCGTTATTGTGATGTGGTATTGCCTGTAAACCTTTGGGCTAAGTACAGTATTGTGCAAACACAGGAATTGCCCCAGTATGATTATTGCTATTGCGATGTATGCCAGGCTGGTTTTAAAGAGAAGTACGGCACTGATCTTTCGGAGATCCAGTACCCCGAAGCAAGCCTTTCATGGCGCTTGTACAGGTATAATAATATCAGCAGGGTGGTTAATAGTTTATCGGCCATAGCCCATGGGCGTAAAAAGAAAATTACGGCTGCTGTTTTCCCCACGCCCGAAGTTGCGCGGCGAAACGTGCGGCAGGACTGGACCAACTGGAACCTTGATGGCGTTTGCCCGATGATTTACCATGGTTTTTATAAAGAAAAAGTGAGCTGGATAGGGGATGCAGTAGGTGAAGGCGTACACTTTTTAGCTGGGTCATTTCCGCTGTATGCAGGTCTTTATTTATCCGATTTTAAAAGTGATGATGAAGTGCGGCAGGGGATACAATACGCATTAAAAAATGGGGCGGCAGGAGTGTCTTTTTTTGGAAACCCATCGCAGCAGGTTTTGGATATTTTAAAACAGGAAACATCGGTTTGATAGTGTAAAAAGAAATCGAAGTTTCCCAAACTTCGATTTCTTTTACTCCAACTCTAAAACTTCCCGTAGAAATTAGAAATATCAAAATAAACATCTATTTCTTTACCGTCTGAAGTAGTGATATGGATAATATCGTAAGGCTTGTTTTTGTAATTATTAAGTGCCTGGCCCCTGTTTTTATAACCCGGATACTTGTCCCTGATCCAGGAATATTCAGCATGAATGCCCTGGTTTTCATGGTCCTCATGAATTATTATAGCCTTTTCATAAGATGACCCATCATTCTCAACTACGGACGTGGCCTCACTTTTTTGTACTGTTTTTTTAGCACTTGAGCAGGATGTACCTAAAGCGCAGATGATAACTAAGTAAACAATTGCTTTTCTCATAAAATTCAGGTTTGTTAAATATAGCGTTATTATTGAATAACAAACCCATATATCAACGCGAACCATGAAGTTTATTAGCAAAGCGGTTGTTATTCCGGGTTCTCCCCAAAAAACAAGGCCTTCAATTCCGTGGCATCATCAGGTTTCATCCTACCGCCCAGTATCAGGCGCAACTGGCGGCGACGCAGTGCGCCTTCATATAATACCATATCCTCTATGGTTTCGGGTATAAGTTCAGGAACCGGGATAGTGCGGCCATTTTGGTCGAGGGCCACAAAAGTATAATAGGCCTCGTTACTCTTAATCCTTGAGCCCGATGGAATATTTTCGGCCCAAACATCGAGCCTGACTTCAAGGGAGGTAGTAAATGCGCGCGATACTTTCGCTTCAATCGTGATCACATCGCCCAGTTTGATAGGTTGCTTAAAAGAAACATTATCAACCGAAGCTGTAACCACAATACGGTTGCAATGTTTTTGCGCCGATATAGCGGCCGCAATATCCATCCAATGCAGCAAACGCCCGCCCATTAAATTATTCAACGTATTGGTATCGTTAGGCAATACCAGTTCATTCATGATGGTATGCGATTCCTTGGGCGTTTTTCCTTTCATAAGGTGCTGTTTTGTGCAAAGATACGGTTTGAGTCCGAAAGTCCGAAAGTCCGAAAGTCCGGAAGAAAAATGAGTTTGAGAGACGGTTAAATCTTAAACGAATCACCCCTTGTAATAGAGTGTAATAGCAATAAATTTTAAAAGCGACTATACTGATCGCAGCTATGTTTCTTCTTCCGGACTTTCGGACTGATACTAACCACTTGCCTATTTAAAGTAATTCCATTAGTTTTAAACCTTTATAAAAATCAAATCCTATTTTATGAAATATCAATTTCTGCAGGTTAAAATTATTTTTACACTTGCCCTAAGCTGCCTGCTTGCGTTCAGTCTTGAGGCGCAAAACAAACAACAGTACAGTAGTCTGGCGGATGCTTTACAATCTGGCGGAAAACTTTATGGCAATCCTGGTCCGCAAAGTGTTAACTGGACCAACGAAGGGAATAAATATTCATTTATCAATAATGATGAGATCCGTTCCATGGATCCAAAAACACTGCAGGACGAACTTATTTTCACCAACAAAGGCCTTACATTCCCCGGGAGTACAAAGCCATTTGAGTACGAGTCGTTTCAATGGTCGCATGATTCAAAGCACCTGGTTTTTAAAACCAATACCAGGCATATTTACCGCCGGTCGGCCATATCGGATTATTTCGATTACAGCGTTGACACCAAAACTTTAAAACAGGCCGCCAAAGATGCCCGCACGGCAGAATTATCGCCCGATGGTACCAAAGTAGGCATGGAGCGTAACGGCAATATGTTTGCCTATGATTTCGCCAGCGGCAAAGAGCAACAATTAACAAGCGATTCCACCAGCGAGAACGGCACTTTTAACGGCCATTACGATTGGGTTTATGAAGAGGAATTTGGTCAGGCACAGGCCTGGAACTGGTCGAAGGATAGCAAATACATTGCCTTTTGGCAATTTGACGAGCGCCCGGTGCCGGATTTCCAAATGACCAATTTTGAAGGACTGCATCCCGATCAGGTGCACATTTCTATTCCGCAGGTGGGCGATCCTAACCCTTCGGTAAAAATTGGCGTTGTTGATGTAGCTTCCGGCAAAAAGGTATGGCTTACGCCCGATGAAACCGGAGATTTCTATATCCCCCGCATATACTGGACGAGCACCCCGGATGTTCTGGCATTGATGACTCTTAATCGTGCCCAAAATCACATGAAACTTTACTTTTTTAATGTAAAAACAGGCGAACATCATGTGGTGCTTGAAGAACAAAATACAACCTGGGTAGCCATATTTAACTTTTACACCAACGTGAACGATATGGTTTATTTCCCTGAAAAATCAAAAGAGTTTTTCTGGGTATCTGATCGTTCAGGCTATTATCATATTTACCGTTACAGCTATGACGGCAAACTGATTAACCAGGTTACCAAAGGCGATTGGGATATGATAAAAGTAACCGGAATAAATGCGGAATCGAAAAAGATCTATTATTTATCGGCAGAAGACGGGGGGCTTGAACAGCAATTCTATTCCATTAAATTTGACGGCAGCGATAAAACAAAATTATCGACCGTGCCAGGTTATCATGATATCAACATGTCGCCCAATACCAAATATTACCTCGAAACCTACAGCAATGTGAGTACGCCAACGCATGTTACCTTAAATGATGATCATGGTAAAATCCTAAAAACGCTGGAAGATAACCACGCTGTAACCGATTATTTAAAAACGCAGGCCTATTCGGCTCCCGAATATTTTAAATTTAAAACTACCGATGGCGTTAGTTTGGATGGTTATATGATCAAACCATTTAATTTCGACCCGAATAAAAAATACCCCGTTGTAATGACCGTTTATGGCGGGCCGGAATCGCACGATGTATTTAACAATTTTTCAACTGATATATGGCAGCAATGGCTGGCCCAAAATGGCTACATAGTTGCCGATGTAAATAACCGCGGCATTGCCAATTACGGCAGCGCTTTTATGAAAGTTGTTTACAAACAATTGGGCAAATGGGAAAGCAACGATTTTGTTGAAACAGCAAACTATCTCGCGAAAATGCCCTTTGTTGATGCAAGCAAAATGGCCATAATGGGCACCAGCTATGGCGGTTACAGCACCACGTACACGCTGCTTACCCATCCGGGGGTATTTAAGGTAGGCATAGCCAATTCCCCGGTGACTGACTGGCGTTTGTATGATGATATCTACACCGAGCGCTATATGAGTACTTTGCCGGATAACGAAGCAGGCTATAAGGCCAGTTCGGATATGACTTATGCCGCCAATCTGAAAGATCATTTATTGCTAATCCACTCCATGAGTGATGATAATGTTCATCCGGCTAATACCATGCAGTTGTTAACCGCTTTAACCAATGCCGGCAAAGATGCCGAACTGCGCATTTACCCGCCGGGTGCACATGGAGCAGCTTATAACTGGCAAAGTTATATCCTGATCTCTGATGTAAGTTTTCAGTTTTTGGAAAGGTATTTAAAAGGAAATAATGATTTGCCGAATTTGAATGGGAAGTAGTAGTATCAACCTGTCATTGCGAGGCACGAAGCAATCGCGAACTATGCAAAGCGACCATGCAGAGTTCGCGATTGCCGCGCTTCGCTCGCAATGACAAAAAGGTGATATTACTTTTTAACCAATTCGTTATTTCTCAACAAATCCGAAATCGAACATCCGAAATCCGAAATTGACAGTAACTTTGCTATCTTATAAAGGAGGATAAAAACATTATGCCCGATTTTTCGCACTTACACGTTCATACCCAGTTCTCATTGCTCGACGGCGCTGCCGATATATCAAAACTATACAAAAAAGCTGCTGCTGATGGCATGAAAGCCCTGGCAATTACCGACCATGGTAATATGTTTGGCGTGTTTAAGTTTGTGGCCGAAGCGGGAAAACATAATATAAAACCTATCGTCGGCTGTGAGTTTTATGTAGTAGAAGACAGGCATAAGAAGCAATTCACCAAAGAGAAAAAAGATAAAAGATTTCACCAGCTAATGCTGGCAAAAAATCCCGAAGGTTATAAAAACCTGATTAAGCTTTGCTCACTCGGTTATATGGAGGGCCTGTACAGTAAGTGGCCCCGTATTGATAAGGAACTGATTTTAAAATACCATAAAGGTATTATTGCTACAACCTGTTGTTTGGGTGCATCTGTGCCACAGGCTATTTTAAGGGGCAGTGAGGAAGAAGCCGAAACGGAATTTAAATGGTGGCTCGACCTGTTTGGCGAGGATTATTATATTGAGATGCAGCGCCATGACATCCCGGAACAGAATACGGTGAACCTGGTGCTGGCAAAATTTGCGAAAAAATATAATGTAAAAGTGATCTGTTCCAATGATTCACATTATGTGGATCAGCAGGACTCCAATGCGCATGATATTTTGCTTTGTGTAAATACCGGGGATATGCAAAGTACGCCCATCGCCACCGATGAAGAAGGTGGTAAGGGCTATCGTTTTGGTTTCCCTAACGACCAGTTTTATTTCAAAACACAGGCCGAAATGGGCAAGTTATTTAGTGATATTCCTGAGTCCCTTGACAATACCAACGAGATTGTTGACAAAGTAGAGGTACTCAAGCTAAAACGGGACATACTGCTGCCAAACTTTGTGATCCCCGAAGAGTTTAACATCCATAAAACACCCGATGCCGATACCCTTAACCAATGGGAATATTTAAAGCACTTAACTTTTACCGGGGCCAAAGAGCGTTATATTGATATTACTGCAGAAGTTGAGGAACGGATCAATTTCGAATTATTTACCATCCGTACCATGGGTTTTGCCGGTTACTTTTTAATTGTGGCCGACTTTATAAAACATGGACGTAATATTGGCGTATTCATAGGGCCGGGACGTGGTTCGGCGGCCGGATCGGTGGTGGCTTATTGTACCGGGATCACCAATATCGATCCGATGAAGTACAACCTCCTGTTCGAAAGGTTCCTTAACCCCGACCGTAAGTCGCTGCCCGATATTGATACGGATTTTGACGATGCCGGGCGGCAAAGAGTTATTGATTATGTGGTGGAGAAATACGGTAAAAACCAGGTAGCACAAATTATTACTTATGGCTCAATGGCGGCACGCACCAGTATCCAGGATGTTGGCAGGGTGCTGGATATGCCATTGTCGGAAATGAACGCCATTAAAAAACTTGTTCCGGATACGTTGGGCATTACCCTTAAAGAAGCCATTGAACAGGTGCCTGAATTAAAAGAAATTTTAAAGGGCAACGATCTTAGGGCACAGGTTTTACGCGAGGCCGAAAAGCTGGAAGGCTCCGTACGAAATACAGGTGTGCATGCGGCCGGACTCATTATCGCTCCCTATGACCTTACTGACATTGTACCGGTTGCTGTAGCGAAAGACTCCGATCTGTTGGTTACCCAGTATGATGGTCGTGTAATTGAGGATGCCGGGGTTATCAAGATGGACTTTTTGGGTCTTAAAACCCTTACCATCCTCAAAGATGCTTTAAGGCTCATCAAACAAAACCACGATGTAACTATCGATATTGACTATATCCCGCTGGATGATAAGGAAACCTTTGAGCTTTATCAGCGCGGCGATACCAACGGTACCTTCCAGTTTGAAAGTGACGGGATGCAAATGTACCTGCGTGATTTGAGGCCCGATAAGTTTGAGGATTTGATCGCAATGAATGCGTTGTACCGTCCCGGACCGATAGAGTACATTCCAAGCTTCATCAAACGTAAACACGGGCAGGAACCAGTCGTATTCGATTTGGCGGATATGGAAGAATACCTGGGCGAAACCTACGGCATTACTGTTTACCAGGAGCAGGTGATGCTTTTATCGCAAAAGCTGGCAGGCTTTAGTAAGGGCGACGCCGACGTATTGCGTAAGGCAATGGGTAAAAAGCAGATAGAGGTATTAAATAAAATGGAGTCCCAGTTTATGGATGGGGCTGCCGCAAAAGGTCACCCTAAAGATAAGCTCACCAAAATTTGGAACGACTGGAAGGCTTTTGCACAATACGCTTTCAATAAATCGCACTCTACCTGTTATGCTTTTGTGGCCTATCAAACTGCCTATTTAAAGGCGCATTATCCATCTGAATACATGGCGGCGGTTTTAAATAACCAGAACAACATGGAAAAGATCACCTTTTTTATGGAAGAATGCCGCCGGATGGGTGTGCAGGTATTAGGGCCGGATATCAATGAATCTGACATGTCGTTCGCGGTGAACAAGAAAGGACAAATACGTTTTGGGCTCACCGGTGTTAAAGGGGTTGGCGAGAAAGCCGTAGAGGCCATTATTGAAGAGCGTAACGAGCGCGGCCCCTATAAATCAGTATACGATTTTGCACAACGTTCCAATACCCGTAGTGTGAACCGAAAATCGTACGAAAACCTGGTTTACGGTGGCGGATTTGATGAATTTGGCTTGAACAGGGCGCAGTTTTTTGCAAAGACGGAAAATGGCGTTTTAACCGGTGTTGAGCGTTTGATAAAATATGCTAACGACTACCAGAATGTGCAAAACAGTGCGCAGTCGTCGTTATTTGGCGGAGGGGCAGTAAATTCTTATATCCCCGAGCCTGCCATGCCCGAAGCCGAAGAATGGCCGCTGATAGAAAAACTAAAGTACGAGAAAGACGTTATCGGGATGTATTTAACCGGTCACCCGCTGGATAATTATAAAGTTGAACTTGCCAGGTTCTGTAATTCAAACATCAGCGACCTTAAAAACATGCAAAAGGCGCGTTCCGGCGAGGGTGGTGAAGAAATTATGGCAGCCTTTAATCAGCTGCGCAAAAGAGGCGAGATATGTATCGGCGGATTGGTTTCAAATGTGCAGCATAAAATGACCAAAAACGGTAAACCCTTTGGCACTTTTGTTTTGGAGGATTATAATGAATCGTACGAGTTTGCCCTTTTTGGCGAAGACTATGTGAAATTTCGTTACCTGCTGGTTGATGGATATTTCCTGCATTTAAAAGGTATAATAGAAGAAAAATTCAAACAGAAAGATAACTGGGACATGAAAATATTAGTCATGAGCCTGCTTTCGGAAATGCGCGATAAGCTCACCAAATCGCTAACAGTCTGCCTTGATCTGAATGCCTTAAACAGCCAGCTATTGGATAACATCCAGGAGCTGATCAACATCAATAATGAAAAATACCCTGTAAAAAACTGCACCCTTCGTTTCAAGATACAAGACAGGGACGAAGGCATGCTGGTCGAGCTCCCATCGAAAAATTTTAAAGTAAACCCAAGTGATGATTTAATGGCGGATATATTTACGTTGACAAATGTGCAGCCGGTGTTGAATTAAGCTAATTTGAAAATTTGGTGATTTGAAAATTTGAAAATGAGTGGAAATTTTAAAACCCCAATATTTTAGGTTTGTCTTTGTTACATGGAATGATTAAATTTGTTATACAAAATTGAGATATGACCACTACAGCTATAAGGGAAAAATTGCACGATTTTGTCAATACTGCTGATGATAAGCAGGTTGAGATATTGTATTCAATTTTTGACGATCAAATAGCAGAGAAATATGATTGGTGGAAAGGTGAGGAATTTTTAAAGGAATTGAAATGTAGATTGGATGACATCGAAAGCGGTAAAGTTCACGGAATACCATGGGAAGTTGTAAAATCAAAAGCAAGAGAGCGATTAGCGGCTAAAAATAGAAATTTCTGAATTATCGCAACCCGCAGAAAAAAGTAATTTAATAATGCAAAGGCTTGGATACCGGCGTAGCCTCTTCCTTAAACTTTTTAAAACTTTCCTTTATATAAACCTCTATTTCATAATCCGTCGCTTTCAAAACAAACTGATAAGTAGGACGGTATTGGGTTAAAAAAACAGATAAAGTATCTCCACTTAATCCTGTGATTCGGGATACAATGCCTTTATTAAAATGTTCATCCACATATTGCTCGTGCTCATCGCTGATCAGCATTTTTTTAAACTTATATTCGGGTGCGCTTTTTTTGGTTAACGCAGCAACTAAAATGAGGGGGTTTACCGAGATAATGTCGCCGGGTTGTTTGTCACCATTACCGGTAAACGCATCCATCACTTTAGGCCCTGTATAATTGAATTGTTTAGCGTAGGCATTGCGATTTTCAATTGAGTCTTTTTTAAAATCCCTGGTGCCGCGTACCGTTACTTCATTCAGTTTTGTAACCCTGGGCTCCAGTTCAATATGTAAAGTAGTGGTCCCTTTACCTATAGCAACAGTATAAGATTTATAGGCAAAGTGAGATACTTTAAGGCTGTCGTGCACCGAGGGTATAGTTATCTCAAAAGCTCCCGAAATATTGGTAAAAGTGTGTGAACTGCTCAAACTTACCAATGCTCCGCTTAACGGTTGTTTGGTGGTTTTATCTATTACAAATCCTGTTATTTTTTGGCCAAATGCATTAATTCCTGTAAAAAGAATAAGTAATAGTACAAAATATTTGATATGATTGAATTGCAATGGAGAAATTGTTTAGTCAAAATTAATCATCTGTTTTTCTGTAAGTAATTGTTTAACAGTATTTAACAATAAGCAAGGGTTCAGCCCTTAGATTTTAGCCCCCTCTAAATCTCCTCCGCCCATTGGCGGAGAGACTTGAGCTGCGACCATTGATTTTCTGTCTTTTTAAATAAATCCGAAATCGAAATTCCGACATCCGAAATCAAAACATATCTTTGCGCTATTATGAGCAAATCAACCGACGAACTTTTTAAGAATGTTATATCGCACGCAAAAGAATATGGCTTTGTTTTTCCTTCCAGCGAAATTTACGATGGCCTGAGTGCTGTTTACGACTATGGGCAAAATGGTGTCGAGTTAAAAAACAATATCAAAACCTACTGGTGGAAATCCATGGTGCAAATGAACGAGAACATTGTCGGTCTTGATTCGGCCATATTTATGCACCCTACTATCTGGAAAGCAAGCGGCCATGTGGATGGCTTCAGCGATCCGATGATCGACAATAAGGACTCCAAAAAACGTTACCGTGCCGATCAGTTGCTTGAAGACAAGATAGCGCGTTATGATAAAGACGGAAAAACCGATAAGGCGGAACAGCTCCAATTGGAAATGGATACCGCGTTAAAAAATGAAGACCTTCCGCGCTTAAAGGAATTAATCATCGAACACGAAATAGCCTGTCCTATCAGCGGCACCCGTAACTGGACCGATGTCCGTCAGTTTAACCTGATGTTCAGCACCCAGATGGGCGCCGTAGCTGATGATGCTGACCTGGTTTATCTTCGGCCCGAAACAGCACAGGGCATCTTTGTAAATTACCTGAATGTGCAAAAATCGGGCAGGATGAAGATTCCTTTTGGGATAGCGCAAATTGGCAAGGCTTTCCGTAATGAGGTGATCGCCCGCCAATTTATTATCCGGATGCGTGAGTTTGAGCAGATGGAAATGCAATATTTTGTACGCCCCGGCACACAAAAAGAATGGTTTGAAAAATGGAAAGCCGCCCGTTTAAGATGGCACCTGGCCTTAGGTACCGATGCCGAAAAATACCGCTACCACGAACATACCAAATTGGCCCACTATGCCGATGCTGCTTTTGATATTGAATTTGATTTCCCATTTGGCTTTAAAGAAGTTGAAGGGATCCATAGCCGCACCGATTTTGATTTGAGTCAGCACCAGAAGTTCTCAGGTAAAAAAATGCAGTATTTTGATCCTGAAATTGACCCGACTACCGAGAAACCGTATGGCAACTATATCCCTTACGTAATTGAAACTTCGATAGGTTTAGACAGGATGTTTTTATTGACGATGATCAATGCTTACGAGGAAGAAGATTTAAGCACCGAAGAAAAACAGGACAGTCGCACCGTTTTAAGGTTGCACCCATGCCTTGCGCCGGTAAAAGCAGCCATATTCCCTTTAATAAAAAAAGATGGTCTGCCCGAAAAGGCGCGCGAGATCATGGACAAACTGAAAGGTGATTTTAATCTGCAATATGAAGAAAAGGACGCCATCGGTAAACGTTACCGCAGGCAGGATGCTATTGGTACTCCTTTTTGTATTACTGTAGATCATCAAACATTAGAAGATAATACAGTGACTATCCGCCACCGCGACACCATGCAACAGGAACGTGTGAAAGCAGATGACCTGGAAAAGATCATCGGCGCATTGGTTAGCTGGAAGAATTTGCTGAGATAACTGTATGAACTAAGATGCGCAGGATTACAAGATGATAAGATTTTACGTGCGTTCCAAACAATAATCCTAAAATCTTTTAATCCTACAAATCTTAGTTCAGACAAAAGGAAACGCCCTCTTCGTCTATAAATTTTGCCTATTGGCAGATTATGCAGAAAAAAAACAGGATTCGTTTGTAATATTGTTTTAACTAACCATTTTAACTCAATTTCTAATGAAAAAGATTACACTCGCTATCGCCATATTTTCTGCTGCTGCATTTTCAACAGCTTATGCGCAAAGCTATCATGTAGCAAACACCTACCATATTAAAAGTTCAGGGGGATATGATTATACAACCGTTGATTCATTATCCGATAACCTGTACATCTCGCATGGCACCCAGGTAAACATCTTAAACAAAACCACGGGCGACTCCATTGGCGTGATCAAAAGCGACAAGGACGTACATGGTATTGCCCTTGTGCATGAACTTGGCAAGGGATATATTACAAATGGCGGAGCTAACAGCGTATTGGTTTTTGATTTGAAGACCAATAAAGTACTCGGTCACGTGCCGACAGGGATGTTTGCCGATGGGATATTTTATGACACCTTTTCTAAAAAAGTGATCTCCTGCAATGGCAGAAGTAAAAATATGACTGTAATTGACCCGGTAACAGACCAGGTAGTTGCCACCATCCAATTGACCGGCTGGCCCGAAACCGCAACCAGCGATGGCAAAGGAAAGATCTATGTAAACAATGCAGAGAAAAGCGAAATTGACGTAATTGACGCCACTACTTTTAAAGTTATAAATACCTGGCCGTTGGCGCCCGGTAAAGGCCCGTCAGGTTTGGCAATGGACAGGAATACGATGCGTCTTTTTGCCGGTTGCGATGGTAATTTACTGGTAGTAGTGGATGCCACCAACGGAAAAATTGTCACCACCCTGCCAATAGGTGACGAATGTGATGCGGTTGGTTTTGATGTAAAACTGAACACCGTTTATTCATCAAACGGCGAAGGTACCTTAACTATCATCAAAGAAATTTCTCCCGACCAGTTTACCGTTGCCCAGGTGCTGAAAACTGAAAAGGGTGCAAGGACAAATGCGGTTGACCAGATCACCCACAAAGTATATTTGCCTACAGCAGATTTTAAGCCTAAAGACCCAAAATCTTTCAGGCCCGCTGCTATACCAGGGACGTTCAGGGTGTTGGTGGTGAGCCAATAATAGCAGCTCCAATTGTCTGAACCAAGATTCGTAAGATTTTAAGATTATAGGATTGAAAGGTTTTTTTAAATGATCATCCTGACATCTTCAAATCCTATAAATCTTAGTTCAGACAAAATATTTTTTTATACCTTAACGCCCTAAACCTTTAGCAATATGGGCCTGGGAAACTACGAAAACAAAATTGGTATAAAATCATGGGCAGAGGAAGACCGGCCTCGTGAAAAGCTGGCTGGTCAGGGCAGGCGTGCGTTAACTGATGCGGAACTCATTGCCATTCTGATTGGCTCCGGTAGCCGTAACGAAACTGCGGTGGAATTGAGCAAGCGGATCCTGCACCATTATGATAACGACTTAAACAAACTCGGCAAGGCCTCTATCGGCGAACTCTCAAACTTTAAAGGCATCGGCGAAGCCAAAGCTATTTCCGTCATCGCTGCCCTGGAGATAGGCCGACGCCGGAACGATTTCGAAACAAAAACACCGGACTTTATCAAAAGCAGCCGGGATGCCTACAACATTATCCGCCGTCATCTGGTTGACCTTAACCACGAAGAGTTTTGGATCATCCTTACCGGCAGGTCCCAGAAGGTTTTGGGAAAAGAGTTGTTGAGCAAGGGCGGTTTATCAGAAACGGTGGTCGATCCTAAAATAATCTTTGGTATGGCCCTGCAGCATCAGGCCACCGGTATCATCATGATCCATAATCATCCCTCGGGTAGTTTAAAGCCAAGTCAGAATGATATTTATCTTACCAAAAGGATAGGGGATGCCGGTAAAATAATGGGCATCAATATCCTCGACCACCTGATTGTTTCTGATGAGGGCTTTTACAGTTTTGCTGATGAAGGGCTTTTTTGATTTACGATTTCAGATTTACGATTTACGAATGGGGATGCAGGATTTATTTCAGGGAAGGAAACAATTGTATCGTTTTTATTGTTACTTTTAAAATCAAATAAGAACAGCCATGATAAACCCAGAAGACGAAATTCTACCGGATGATTCAGATGAATTTGATGCTGCCGATCAGCAAAGCCAGCAGGATATACATTCTAACGGATTGGATGAAACCCCGGTAGATGAAAACACTACTGATACGGATATTTTACAGCAATCTTATGATGCTTCGGAATCAGCACATACTTTGAATTTGGATCAGGACGAAAAAGTACCCGGCAAAAAGGAATAATTTTTTGGTTAAAGGTAAAAGGTCTTGAAAGAACTTCAGGCACCTTTCACCTTTCGCCTTTTCCCTTTCCGCTTTTCTGCTTTTCCCTTCTCCTTTATCCTTTAACCTTTCAGCCTAAATTGTATCTTTGCCGATTATCAGCGCGCTATAATGAAAATATCCTATAATTGGCTTAAAGAATTTATTGATACAGATAAAACCCCGGAAGAAATTTCGAAGATATTGACCGGTACTGGTTTGGAAGTGGAGAGCCTTGAAAAGGTGCAGCCGATTCCCGGCGGACTGGAGGGTTTGGTTATTGGTTATGTGAAAGAACGCTCACAGCATCCCAATGCCGACAGGTTAAGCATCACCAAGGTAGACGTGGGCACGGGCCAAGACCTGCAGATTGTTTGCGGGGCGCATAATGTGGCCGCCGGGCAAAAAGTAGTTATCGCTACAGTTGGTACAACCGTTTACCCAACAGTTGGTGAGCCGTTCAAGATCAACAAATCAAAGATCAGAGGTGAGGTATCCGAAGGGATGATCTGCGCCGAAGATGAGATAGGTTTAGGTACCGATCATGCAGGTATTATGGTGCTTGATCCCAGTGCCCTTATCGGCACACCTGCCAAAGATTATTTTAAAATAAATGACGATTACCTGTACGAAATTGGTTTAACGCCTAATCGTGCCGATGCTGCTTCACATTTGGGTACCGCCAGGGATATAGCTGCTTTTTTAAAGATCGCCGTTAAAAGACCGGATGTTTCTGCATTCAGGGTGGATAATACCAGTCGTACCATAAAGGTTATAGTTGAAAACGAACTGGCCAGCCCAAGGTATTCAGGTGTAACTATTTCGGGTGTTGAGGTAAAGGAATCGCCGAAATGGCTCAAAGAACGTTTGAGCGTGATAGGTATCCGTTCCATCAATAATATTGTAGATGCTACCAACTATGTGCTGCACGACCTTGGACAGCCCCTGCATGCCTTTGATGCAGATGCTATAAAAGGTGGTACTGTTATAGTTAAGAATTGTGCAGAAGGCACATTGTTTAAAACGCTGGACGATGTGGAACGCAAACTTTCGGCTGATGATTTGATGATTTGCAATGCAGAAGAACCAATGTGTATTGCCGGAGTTTTTGGCGGTATTGGTTCGGGGGTAAATGCAGGTACAAAAAACATCTTCCTGGAGAGCGCTTATTTTAATGCGGTTTCGGTGCGCAAAACATCCAAGCGGCATGGCTTAAAAACCGATGCATCGTTCAGGTTTGAGCGCGGCACCGACCCGGATATGACGGTTTATGCGTTAAAGCGCGCGGCTTTACTGATAAAGGAAATTGCGGGCGGTTTTATCTCATCCGAAATATCAGATCATTATCCAAACCCGGTAGCTCCGTTTGACGTGGAGATCAGCTATAATAATGTAGACAGGCTGATCGGTAAAGCAATCGCCCACGAAGAAATAAAAGGCATTATCAAAGCTTTGGATATTGATATTGTTAGGGAGACGGCTGAAGGGCTGTTGTTGAAAGTGCCGCCATACCGTGTAGATATTACCCGCGAAGTGGATGTGGTAGAAGAGATTTTGCGCATTTACGGATACAATAATATTGAGATCCCAACCCAGGTTCGTGCATCTTTAAATAATTCGCAGAGGCCCGAAAAAGATTCGGTGCAAAACCTGTTATCTGATCTGCTTTCGGCCAATGGTTTTAATGAGATTATGTCGAACTCATTAACAAAATCGGCTTATTCATCAAACCTTGATAAAGCGGTTAAGATATTGAACCCATTGAGCAGCGATCTGGATGTGATGCGTCAAACCATGCTGTTCTCGGGCCTGGAAGCCATTGCGTACAACCAAAACCGCAGAAACCCGGATCTCAGGCTCTATGAGTTTGGTAAAGTATATTCGCTGGAAGAGGAAAAATATGTGGAAACCCAGCGTTTTGCAATATTTATCACCGGGGCCGATCAATCCGAGCAATGGAATCAAAAGGTAAAGCCGGTTTCATTTTATCATTTAAAAGCTATTGTTGATGGGATACTGGCAAAACTAAATTGCGGGGATTTGCAGACGGAAGATGCGACCTGCAAAAAACTTGCCTACGGTTTACAATACAAGCTGAATAAAAAGCAACTGGTTAAATTCGGGTCAGTAGCAACCGAAGCTTTGAAAAAGGCAGAAGTTGAAAAAGAGGTTTTTTATGCTGACTTTAATTTTGATATGATCCTGAAACTGGCCCGCAAAAACAAAATTGTTTATTCGGAGATTTCAAAATACCCGGCAGTAAAACGCGACCTTTCGATGCTGATTGATAAAAACGTAACATTTGGTCAGTTAAAAGAGATTGCCCAAAAAACCGAGCGTAAGTTATTACAGGATGTAAATGTATTTGATGTTTACCAGGGCGATAAACTCCCGGCAGGAAAAAAATCATATGCCCTAAGTTTTATTTTGCAGGACAATGAAAAAACACTGACCGATAAAGCTATTGACGGCATCATGCAGAAATTAATTTACAATTTAGAAAAAGAAGCAGGAGCGGAGATAAGGAAATAATTATTGAATTAGTGATTTTGTGAATTATTGAATTGCTTGATTAGTGAGTGAGTGATTAATTATTTAATATTGCTAACATAATTTTAATTTAATCGACCATCAAAAAATAATTAAGCTTTCATTAAATCAATAATTCACTAATTAAAAGATGTCAATAGCAGATCAATTAAGTACCATTGTAGACAGAACAGAGCGATTAATAGAGCTTTGCGCTGCTTTGCAGGAGGAAAACGACCTGTTGAAATTAGAGAGTGAAGCGTTGACTGTAGCCCTTAATGCGAGTAAAAATAAGACGAAAGAACTGGACGAAAAGCTCCGTGCTCTGAAGATGGCAAAATCTTTTTCAGAAACAAATGAAAAAAGTCTTGACATAAAGCAAAAAATTAACGAATTTGTGCAAGAAATTGATAAGTGTATTGTATTATTAAAAAAGTAATACAAAAGTGAAAAGCTAAAATGGGAGAAATCTCCATAAAAATAAATATTGCAGACCGGGTTTACCCCTTAAAGGTAAACATGGAAGAAGAAGAAATAATACGTAGAGCAGCCAAGCTGATTAATGACCGGATAAAAGAATATCAGGAAAATTACGCAGTGAGGGATAAACAGGATTTGCTTTCGATGTGTGTGCTGCATTATGCAACATCATCATTAAAAGCTGATTTGAAAGTTACGGTTGAGGATACAGAAGTAGCTGAAAAGGTTTACCAACTGGATTATTTACTGACTCAATTTTTCTCAAAGCAATAACGTTCTTTATACATACGGCGCTATTAAGATTTAACCGCGGTTAAATTTTAAGTTTCACTATTAAAAACTTAACGCTTCAATATTAGCGGATCAAAGAGGCATGCGTTAATCGTTAGTTTAACGGTAACCCATGATTCCTAACGTCCCGAAAGAAGTTTTAAATACATGATGCTTAAAAATTTAGACGCGGTTTTTTATTTATACCAATTTATACCAATTTAACCATGAACATATACATATATCTCATTATCGGGATACTTATAGGTGGCCTTCCGGGGGTACTTATAGGGCGATTTTTGCTGCGAAAACTGTTTAAAGACCAGGAAGTAGCCGCCCAGAACAAAGTGAAGAAAATACTGAAGGATGCTGAAAATGATTCCGAAATTCTTAAAAAGAATAAATTACTGGAGGCAAAAGAGCGTTTTTTACAGATGAAGGCTGAACACGAGCAGCAGGTTAACGAAAAAAATAACAGCATTAACCAGCGTGAAAACGGCGTTAAACAAAAAGAGCAGTCGCTTAATTCGCGTTTGGAAAACATGAACCGCAAGGAAAGCGAACTTGATAATGTTCGTAAAAACCTGGAAAGACAAACTGAAATAGTTGTTAAAAAGCAGGAAGAAGTTGAGATCCTGAAGAATTCCCATGTTCAGCAACTGGAAACCATCGCTGGTTTATCAGCCGAAGATGCGAAAAACCAGTTGGTAGATACCCTGCGCGAAGAAGCTCGCAGTAAAGCAATGATCCAGATAAAGGATATTGTGGATGAAGCCAAGCTTACCGCTACGAAAGAGGCTAAGAAAATAGTGATCCAGACGATACAACGTACTGCTACTGAAAGCGCTATCGAAAACACAGTTTCAATTTTCAATATTGAGAATGACGAAATAAAGGGCCGTATCATTGGTCGTGAGGGCAGAAATATCCGTGCTTTGGAAGCTGCAACCGGTATCGAGATCATTGTAGATGATACGCCGGAAGCTATTATCCTTTCGGGCTTTGACCCGGTAAGACGTGAAATTGCTCGTTTAGCCATGCACCGCCTTGTGACTGACGGACGTATCCACCCCGCACGTATTGAAGAGGTAGTTGCTAAAACCAAAAAACAGATCGAAGAAGAAATTGTTGAAATTGGCGAGCGTACAGTTATCGATCTTGGGATCAGCGGACTGCATCCCGAACTGATCCGTATGGTTGGCCGCATGCGTTACCGTTCATCTTACGGGCAAAACCTGTTGCAGCACTCGCGCGAAGTAGCCAATTTTTGCGCTACCATGGCCGCTGAACTTGGTCTGAACGTTAAACTCGCAAAACGCGCAGGATTATTGCACGATATTGGTAAAGTGCCTGATGATAACCCGGAATTGCCGCACGCTATTTTAGGTATGCAACTGGCCGAGAAATATAAAGAGCATCCCGAAGTTTGCAACGCCATAGGCGCTCACCACGACGAAATTGAAATGACCTCGATGTTATCTCCGATTATACAGGTTTGTGATGCCATATCAGGCGCACGTCCTGGTGCACGACGCGAGGTGGTTGAAAGCTATATCAAGCGTTTGAAAGAGCTTGAGGAACTGGCATTGTCGTACCCCGGTGTCGAAAAAACATTTGCGATACAGGCTGGCCGTGAATTGCGTGTTGTAGTTGAAAGCGAAAAAATCAGCGACGCACAATCAGAAATCCTGGCTGCTGATATTTCAAATCGGATACAAACAGAAATGACCTATCCGGGACAAATAAAGGTAACCGTGATCAGGGAAACCAGGTCTGTTGCGTTTGCGAAATAAAGAATAACCGTTATGTCATTTCCCTTCGCTATTTGGAGGAGGGAAATGGCATGATATTATAGATATTCAAATTGAGCAGTATGGCTAAAACATCTCAATCCTCAAAGGCAATTGAAAAACGCCCCGTTGATATTTATTTTGATAAATATGCCGAAAGCCATCAAAACCCAACCAATAAGGCTATCCACTGGGTTTGCGTTCCCTTAATTGTGTTTAGTTTGTTCGGCCTTATTTGGGCAATCCCCTTCCCTTATATTAAATTTTTAGGCCAGATTAACAGTTATCTCAATTGGGGATCGTTTTTGCTTGCGTTTAGTTGTTATTACTACTACAGGCTTTCCCCTGTTCTGTCATACTTTATGCTTATTGTCTTGTTTGCATTCAGCTATGGAATCATTGAATTGCTTTCCTGGCAAACAGCAGGCGGCCCGGCATTGTGGTTGGTTTGTCTGGTGATATTCATATTGGCGTGGATAGGCCAGTTTATTGGCCATAAAATTGAAGGCAAAAAGCCATCGTTTTTTGATGACCTCAAATTCTTGCTTATCGGCCCGATATGGTTGCTGCACTTTATTTTGAAAAAGTTTTCGATCAGGTATTAGATTACCCCAATCGACAACTCACTTAATCAACCTAATCAACTCATAAATTCTTCCCCAATTTATCCAAAATATCCTGTGGCACCTTTTCAAGGTCGAGCACTAAAAAGCCGTCGAGGCAATCGGCAAATTTCGGGTCTATATTAAAACAGATGATTTTTGCATTAAGTGCAATGTACTGGCGCAGTAGAACTGGTACCTTCATGTTATGGGTTTCTACCTCTGAGATCAGGTTATCCAATCCTTTAAAAGTATCCCCGCCTGATAACAGTAGATCGGTATCAATACTTGAAAAATCAACCTTGAATTTTTTGCGCGGCTTTACATATTGGGCCAGTTCATGATCAAAATGGTTCCGGTTGATATAGTCAACAATAAGCGATTTGGAGAATTTTGAAAAAGAGTTGCTGATACTTACAGGGCCTACCAGGTAACGATAACGCGGGTTATCGATCAGGTATTTTAAGATGCCTTTCCACAACAAAAACAAAGGGAGCGGCTTTTGCTGGTATTCCTTGCGTATAAACGATCGGCCCAATTCAATACTCTTTCTTAGCACCGGCATAAATTGCGACTTTATTTTAAATACGCTGGATACATAAAAACCTTTTTTGCCTATGCTGTAAAATATCTCATCACCCAGGCCGATGCGATACGCACCCACGATGAGCTTTTCCTCGGTATCCCAAATAAAAAGGTGGTGGTAATAAATATCATATTCATCAAGGTCGATGGCCTTGTTTGTTCCTTCGCCTATTTCTCTGAAAGTTATTTCCCTTAGCCGACCAATTTCCCGGATAACATTTGGAATTAACGAAGTTGGGGTAATAAATACCTCATATTTTTTTTCAACGCAAACTCTATAGTCCTTCCGCAAGGGCTCTATTTCTTTTTCAAGTATGGCGGGACTGATTTCCGGTACAACGGGCTTGGGTTGCTTTTTTATTTTGAAGATATTACGGGGATTAAATAATTTCTTCTCATCCTCCAGTCCGGTGCCTAAAGCGTAGGTGCGTGCCCGTAAAAAGCTGAGCAATTTGGTGCTGTTTGTATATTCAGGTATATCCTCAATATTTATAGGTTTGCCAATACGCAGCCTTATAGTGTGACCATGTTTATTAAATAGTTCCGAGGGTAATTTGGCGGTCCGCAAGGCAGGGTGTATTAAACTTAGCAAGTTAAAAAGCAGACCGTTATTGCCATGGAAGTAAATTGGTACCACCGGTACTTTCGCTTTCGCGATGATCTTTCCCACCACCGGGTGCCACATTCTGTCGGTTACCTGCTGTTTATCCACTTTGTATGTTGACACTTCTCCGGCGGGGAATATGCCGATCGGTGTACCATTAGCCAATAACTCCAGCGTGTTTTTTAATCCGCTGATGCTGGAGGAGTGCTCCACATTTTCAAAAGGGTTTACAGCAATAAAATAATCGCTCAGGTTGGGGATCTTTTTAAGCAGGAAATTGGCCATCAGTTTGGCATCAGGCCTCACGGTGCACAATAATTTCAGCAGCACCATGCCTTCAATGCCCCCGTAGGGATGGTTTGCAATGGCTATAAAACTGCCTGTGGCAGGAATGTTTTTCAATTCCCTTTCGTCGTATTCTATTTTAATACCGCAGCCTTCTAAAATGGCATCCACAAACTCAGGTCCCTGTTTAGGCTGGGCCTGGTCAAACAGTTTGTTTACCTCGTTAATTTTCATGAGCTCCATCAATAAAGCAGCCAGGCCCGGCATTTTCAACTTATCCAGTTTGGTGGCTTTGGCAAACTCTTCGGTGGTAATTACTTTCATATTTTATAAAATATAAACTCTTAGATAAAGGGAATAAATATGCTAAAAAATTGTTTAATTTAAACTTTGATAAACCTTATAAATGAAAGCGCAAATAAAAAAGTACTTATCGATCACCAAAAAAGAATGGAATGGCATGATAGTACTTGTTGTTTTAATTGTAATAGTATTGGTTGCGCCTTATGTCTATCAATTCCTGGACAAAGATAAAATAATAAACATAAAAGATTTTGATAAAGCATTTGCACAATTCAGCAAGCTTGAGGGACAAAAAAATGATCAGGTTGATAAACCATTGTCGGATGATAAAATACTGCACCCGGTAATGTTTCCCTTTAATCCCAACAATCTAAATGTGCAGCAATGGGCACAGTTGGGATTGAGTGAGCGGCAGACTGCTGTAATAAAGCATTTTGAAGCAAAAGGTGGCAGGTTTTACAGCAAAGAAGATTTGAAAAAGATATACGCCATTACGCCGGATGATTATAAAAGGCTTGAGCCTTATATCCAAATCCCTGAACCAGCTTTTACCTCCAAAAAAATTAAACCAGGCGAAATAATTGAACTCAATGGTGCCGATTCGGCAAAGCTTACGGAACTGAGGGGTATTGGGCCATCATTTGCAGTGCGTATAATCAGGTACCGGGGGCGCTTAGGCGGGTTTTACAATAAGGAGCAGCTTAAAGAGATCTTTGGCATTGACTCCTTAGTTTATGGCGGGATCAAAGATCAGGTTTCTGTTAATCCCGATAAGGTAAAGAAAATAAATATCAATACCGTTTCCTTCGACCAACTGCGGATATTTCCTTACATTTCTTATAAACAGGTTAATGCAATCATTCAATACCGCGCACAGCATGGCAATTATAATGGTATAGCTGATTTGAGAAATATTGTTTTACTGGATGATGGAATTTTGCGTAAAATTGAACCTTATTTAAATTTTAAATGATAGCGCAACAAGTAAAACAGGCCATTCGTGATATTCCTGATTTCCCGAAACCAGGGATAATCTTTAAAGACATAACCCCAATTTTGAAAGACCCCCAACTATGCATAAACATTGTTGACGCCTTTGTTGAACAACTGAAAGGCATACGTATTGATGCCATAGCAGGAATAGAAAGCAGGGGTTTTTTATTCGGTTTAACCCTGGCTACCAAATTAGGTGTACCTTTTGTGCCCGTGCGTAAAGCGGGAAAGCTGCCCTTTACTATTAAACAAAAGGCTTATAAACTTGAATACGGCACCGCTACCATTGAACTGCATACCGACGCCTTTGAGCCCGGACAGCATATCCTTATTCATGATGACCTGCTGGCAACCGGCGGCACGGCCCTCGCAGCAAGCGAATTGATCCAGGAAATGGGGGGTATTGTAGCTGGTTTTTGTTTTGTGGTTGGATTAGGCTTTTTAAACGGCATGGAAAGGATCGCGCCTGTTAGCGATAAGGTGGTGGTGCTGGCGGAGTATTGAAATGTCTGATCTCTTCAAAAATAAATATCGAATTTCATCTGCACGATTGCAAACCTGGAATTATGCTGATAACGGCATGTATTTCATTACTATTTGCACTGCAAACAGAGAATGCTTTTTTGGAGATATCGTAGAGACGCGATGCATCGCGTCTCTCGCCGATGTACCGGAATACGAAATGCAATTAAACGATCTGGGAAAAAAAGTAGAATCGGAATGAAAAAAAACAATTGAATTAAGACCGGATATGAATTTGGAGATGGCTGAATATATTGTCATGCCTAATCATTTTCATGGAATCATATTTATTGGTGAAAATGAATACAACAATGATTATTCTAAACATATAGTTGGAGACGTGATGCATCACGTCTCTACGAACGGTATTGTTGATGATAAGCCTAAAAATAAATTTGGAAATCAATCAAAGAACCTTGGGTCGGTAGTTGGTGGTTTTAAAGCCGCAGTTACCACATACGCCAGAAAAAACAATATTCCATTTGATTGGCAAGCGAGATTTCATGATCATATTATTACTTCCAATGAGGAATATTTGAAAATTGCGAATTATATAGTTTACAATCCAAATAGTTGGCACAAGGACAAATTCTTTAAATAGAATTCAATCCTTTTATAGACAGTTCGCCCTGACAGAGACATGATGCATCACGTCTCTATAATTTTTATAAAATATTTTTTCACCACAACAATACCTTTAATACAACTAAACATACTATTTATACCATATACCAATCCGTTCATTTTTCGCCGCGTTTTTTTTGGGTTTAATGCATAATTTATTGCTTTACTTTGCTATAAATCAATTATAAACACATGGATTCCTTACTCACAGACAGCCCTGCAAGCTTCGATTTTTCTATTAACGATAACCAGCGGATGATAGGCCAGATGGCCAGAGATTTTGCCGAAAAACACATCAGGCCCCATGTGATGGAATGGGACGAAGCACAGCATTTCCCAATCGAACTGTTTAAAAAATTGGGCGAACTTGGCATGATGGGTGTTTTTGTGCCCGTGGAATATGGCGGTTCGGGTTTTGGTTATTTTGAGTATGTTACGGTGATCAGCGAGATTGCCAAAGTATGCGGATCTATTGGCCTGTCTGTTGCCGCTCATAATTCGCTTTGTACAGGGCATATCCTGGCCTTTGGCAGCGAAGAACAAAAGCACCGCTGGCTGCCCAAACTGGCCACCTGCGAATGGCTCGGCGCCTGGGGCCTAACCGAAGCAAACACAGGTTCTGATGCGATGGGCATGAACACGACAGCTGTTTTGGATGGCGATCATTATATAGTTAATGGCTCCAAAAATTGGATCACCCACGGCAAATCAGGCGATGTGGCTGTGGTGATGGTACGTACCGGGGAGAAAAATGATTCAAAAGGTATTTCAACCCTGGTAATTGAAAAGGGAACGCCCGGTTTCACCCACGGTAAAAAGGAAAACAAACTTGGTATGCGTGCCTCCGAAACAACAGAGCTGATATTTGATAACTGCCGGGTGCCAAAGGAAAACCTTCTGGGCAAAGAAGGCGAAGGCTTTAAACAGGCGATGAAAGTACTGGATGGCGGGCGGATATCTATCGCCGCTTTATCATTAGGTATAGCCAAAGGCGCATTTCAGGCAGCGGTAACCTATTCAAAACAGCGCAAACAATTCGGACAGCCCATTAGCAATTTTCAGGGCATAGCTTTTAAACTGGCGGATATGGCTACGGAAATTGAGGCAGCCGAATTACTCATTATGCAGGCTGCCGACTTTAAAAATAAACACCTGCCGGTAACCAAACAATCGGCAATGGCAAAATATTATGCATCTGAAGTTGCAGTACGTACAGCAACCGAAGCCGTGCAGATCTTCGGCGGTTATGGCTACACCAAGGATTTCCCGGTTGAAAAATATTATCGCGATGCTAAACTTTGTACAATAGGAGAGGGGACATCGGAGATACAGAAAATTGTGATCAGCAGGGAGGTACTACGATAAATTTGAAATTGAATTGCCGTAGGGGCGGCCCTTGTGACCGCCCTAAACGGCGTGATCCGGTATATATGCAGGGACGTTTAAAGGGACGACCATAAGAGGCGCGTACCAGAGGCGACCACAAGGGTAGCCCCTACGAATGTTTGCTATTATTAACCCGTTATATTTGTACCTGCTTGCAAATACTTTCTTGCTTGTGAAATTTAATTCCTGTATTTTTGTTTATAACGTAATCAGGAATTATGGAACGTATCGTATTAGAAGTTGATGGTGCAACGGCGAGGGCATGGAGAAACACTTCCCCGGATTTAAGACACGAATATGAAGCTAAGATAAATGCGATTTTAAAAGAATTGCAGGAAGTTGATGAAGATGGCTTTACCAAAGCACAACGGGATTTTTTAGCGAAAGAAGCTGCTGAAAATACCGAACGTTATGAATGGTGGAATGATGAAGAAATGATGGCGGAACTTGACAGACGTTCGGCTGATTTAAGAAGTGGAAAAGTTAAAGGGGTTTCATTAGAGGAATCAAAAGCATATTTACTTTCCAGGCTCAAGAGGGATGAATTATAAAATTGAGCTCTTTCCTGATGCGATAAAAGAAATCGGTGAATCTGCTTATTGGTACGAAAGCCGTGTTGACGGTTTGGGGTCATACTTCATAGATGTCATTTACAAATCCTTTAACGTAATAGCGTTAAATCCATTAGCATATCCTAAGAAAAAGAATTATAGAGAATTTATTGTTAAAAAGTTCCCATTCCTTATTATCTATGAATTTTTGGAAAAGGAGGGCGTCATAAACGTGCTGCATGTTTTCCATACAAGTCGGAACCCTAAACGTAAATATGCAAGAAAGTAACTGCGCTATTGCTAATAAACATCGGAGATACAGAAAATTGTGATTAGCAGGGAGGTGTTGAGATAGGTGAGTTAGGTTGATTCCGTTTTTAAAGGTTCTAAATGGTATGCAAAAAAAAGCCTTCATGGCACAAATTGTTTTCTATATTTAGGATATGAAAAAACCTTATCCAATTATAATTTTGACGGCCCTGCTAATTATCGGGTCATTCAGCAATTTTGTTTTAGCTGGACATTTTAAAAAGCATATACAGAATACATCGGTACAAACAAGGCGACAAAGTCAACAAAAATCGACTGTACACCAATTAACATTTCAGGATAGAAAGAAATATTTATTAAAAATTGATCAGCAAAAAATAGGCTGGTCGCATGATACTTTTTATTATAGAAGGAAATGCAAAT
>Ga0316224_1000899_pt1 | contig 36795 bp, 41 predicted proteins | sample TBH18013metaG_FD_206254 | JGI IMG/M metagenome (GOLD analysis project Ga0316224, IMG submission 206254) | Freshwater microbial communities from Trout Bog Lake, Wisconsin, USA - TBH18013 | ecosystem: Environmental > Aquatic > Freshwater > Lake > Hypolimnion/Profundal zone | place: USA: Wisconsin... | reverse complement strand
AAACGGCTTGCCTTGCCTCAACAGCTCACCTGCCTGGCGGCTGAATTCTTCAAAATCAAACTTTTCTTCTTTCATTGTTGTATCAAGTTACGAATTTTTAACTTGACACAATTATTTATGCATACTCAGTGCCTCAGCATGACAGCCCTTTTTTGTCATTTCCTCTTTAGGGTTTTGATGAATTTTCTACTTGGGATAACGTTCTTCTACAACTTCTTACAACCCTTACAACCTTTCCAACTTAACTCAATCATTCGTCCTCCTGTTCCATACCCAGTACCATCCCAAATTAAAGGCGATAACCGCATGGTTAAACAGCGTTGGGATCAAACCATAATACCGCTTCATAATGTCGAAACGCTCTGTTAAACTTTGGCGGTGTTTGGCCTTTGACATCCCGCCAACCAGGTATCTGGCTACATAATGGTGTACGTTTACTATTTTTTTTGCCTTTTTTGCTGCGCGGATGATCCAGTCGATGTCGGCGCTTAAGTGGTATTGCCGGTCGTAAGGTTCAGTGATCGACCTGCGGATATATATCGCCTGGTGACTTACACTCATACCATATTTAAAGCTCCGCCAGGTAAAGTGTTTTGGAGCTTTGTGCCGGCGCCGGCCGAGGCTTTGCCCTTTCGCATTGATCATTTCTGTTTCGCCGTAATAGATGTCAGCATCAGGAGCCGATGCGAAAACCTGTGCAACAGTATCCGGCAAAAAAAATTCATCCCCCGAATTCATGAAGATTACATAATCGCCGGTGGCGGCACCGAGTCCTTTGTTCATTGCATCGTAAATGCCTTCGTCCTTTTCGCTGATAAGTTTTGAGATATTGTTTTTATAACGGTTAATAATTTCAAGCGTGCCATCAGTTGATAAGCCGTCAACAATAATATATTCAATGTTAGTATAGGTTTGGTTTATTACCGAAAGCATGGTCCGCTCAATATCCTTCACATTATTGTAAACAATGGTTATCACCGACAATTTGGGTTTGAAATCCGTCATTTGCTTAAAATTGATTGGTAAACGGCTAAATATTTTGATGCGATGATCTCATTCGTAAAGTTCTCCAATACTTTTTTACGCGCATTGGCTGCCAGTTCGGTTTTCTTGCCGGAATTTAAAACATAATTTATCCCGGTGGCAAAATCCGAAGATGATTTGAATTGGGCCAGGTAGCCGTTTTGTTGATGCTCTACCATATCAGGAATACCCCCGGTATTGAAGGCTACCACGGGCGTTCCGCAGGCGAGGGCTTCCATTACGGTGTTGGGAAGGTTATCTTCTATCGCAGGCGTAACAAACACGTCAGCAAGGCTGTAAAGTGCTGCTAAGTCCTGTTGCGAGGTAATTACGTTCAATTCATGTACTTTGAAGGGTAATTGGTTTACATCAAACGATTTATTTTTTCCGAAAATCACAATTTCCACATCTTCACCAGCCATGTAATCGCTTTTCAGATGATCCAGCGCTTCCACCAGGAAACTGATGCCCTTGCGCCTGTCGAGAATATTGGCAGCGCCAAATAGGATGATTTTTGCTTTCGGGCTGATGTTCCATTTCAGCCTCGCAGCCTCGTTGTTTTTTGGCGAAAAAACTGCCGTATCAATGGGGTTGGCAATGGTTTCAATACGAAAATCTTTTAACAGGGAACTTGTACGCGCCTCATCCGCCAGCCAATGGCTGCAGGTTACAAAAACAATATTTTTTGCCGATTTCAGCACATCGTTTTTACGCGCCCATCCGCTGTTTGAAATATCAATACTACTATTGTCACGAAGCATCCAGCAATTACCACACTCCTTTACAAAATGGTCGCAATCTCCAGCGTAGTGGCAGCCGCCGGTAAAGGCCCACATATCATGCAAGGTCCACACTACGGGTTTGCCCGTTTCAAACAGCTGTTTTAAATTATTAATAGAAAGGTACCCGCTGTTGGTCCAATGCAGGTGTAAAATATCAGCATTTACAACAGCCGCTTGCCTGATTATATTGCTGCCGGTCTCAGCGGTTGAAAATGCGAACCTAACCGATTTATCTTTTGCCTTAAACCAAATAAAAGGCAGGCGCTCGTACAAAAAGTTAAATTTTATCTTTAGTCTGCTGACGAAATTATCGCCAATACTTAAAACCCGCGGCTCATCGGTCTTTTTGTCCTGCACCTGCATTTGTACATCAACCTGCTTTAATTCCAGCGCTTTTAGCAGGCGCATGCAGGCTGCCGGGGCGCCGCCACCGGCATCGGAGGTATTAATTAAAGTTACTTTCATTAAGCGGCGCTATTTATAAGGGCAATTATAACAAATCTAAAATGAAAACTTTACTTTTGGCAGGGCTGTAATTGGGATGACTTGTCAGCAATTAAAAACGGGTAATTAAAAAAATGAACTTTTTTGCTTATTTATTCCAGGATTGGCGGGCCAATCGCCAAAACTTTAAGGCACAATCTGTTTTGTTTTCCTTTCGACTGTTACAGGTTTTTAACCGTTATACCCTTACCAAAATTATATTTTACCCCTACTTTATGCTGTACCGTTTTTGGGTGGAATGGATTTTGGGAATAGAGCTGCCCCGAAAATTAACGATTGGCAAAGGTTTATCGCTTTTTCACGGACAGGCGCTGGTAGTAAACAAAAGCGTTATTATTGGCGAACATTGCGTGTTGAGAAATTCAACCACTATTGGGCATAAAAAATTAGCCGACGGTACTTTCAGCGGTTGCCCCAGGATAGGCAATAATGTAGATATTGGCGCTAATGTTTGTATCATAGGTAATGTTACTATTGGGGATAACGTGATCATCGGTGCCGGGAGTGTGGTGACAAAGGATATACCTTCAGATTGCACAGCGGTGGGTAACCCGGCGAGGGTATTGGAGAAGAAATAATGTAGAGACGCAATACTTTGCGTCTCTTTGCGTTTCTTTGCGTCTCAGGAATTTATATTAATGGAACAAAATTTAACAGACCGTTCTTTTTGGAAATCTTTTTGGGAATCGAAAAGGGACATCATTTTTTACCTGAAGCCCGATTATCATTTCGGCGCTATACTGGCCAAACTGATCAAAGAAAAAAATATTAAAACCGCTATTGAACTCGGCGGTTTTCCGGGTTACTATGCCACTTTTCTTAAAAAATACTACCAGTTAGATACTACCCTGTTTGATTATTTTATCCACGAAGGGATCATTGACCAGCTCCTTGAAAAAAACGGACTGAAACACGGCGATGTTAAAATTATTGAGGCTGATTTGTTTGAATATAAGCCAGCAGTTCTGTATGATTTAGTGACTTCATTTGGTTTGATTGAGCATTTTAACGATACCAAAGCCATTCTTGAAACCCACCTGCAGTTTTTAAAACCCGGCGGTGTATTGTTTGTCACCCTGCCTAACTTTAAAGCCGTTAATGGCTGGGTACAACGCAAGTTTGACAAAGCCAATTACGATAAGCACAACATCTACTGTATGGACCCGGAATTACTTGCAGAATGCTGTCGGCAATTAGGACTTACGGAAGTGGAAAGCTATTACCATGGCAAATTTTCGGTATGGCTGGAGAACCGCTCCGAACAAGGTGGATTGGTTAAGACACTGGTAAAAACCATCTGGCTGGCTGGGAAGGTTTTTACGAAAATTGTACCTGTAGAAAGCAAGGCCTTATCGCCATATATTGTGGTGAAAGCGGTAAAACCAACATAAGTAATGAAAAACCCGAAGGTAATCCTGCTCAAACTATTTTCTGCATTATTAGCCCTTGGACTAATAAGTTTTCTGCTTACTATGGTGCTTTTTGGAGACTTCATAACCGCTCTTGCACCTGGCTGGCATACAACCATCTATCCATTTGGTGGGATTTTACAGACAATTATTGTTTTATCAATATTTATGTGCCTTGCTTATTTAGTTTATAAACTTATTTGGCGCATACTTGGTAAATTTTGGTAATTAGGTTAAATAGCGATTTGAATGCATAGTGAATTGAACGCGTTAAAATAGATTTAAAAAAGGATAAAATCCAATTCGCCTCACCCTGCCCTCTCCAAAGGAGAGGGTTCTTAGAAAAGAGTGAAGTTAAAGTCCTCTCCTTTGGAGAGGATTTAGGTGAGGCTAAAATGCCGCAAAGCGCTAACTAAACATATTTAGAAAAATATTAAAAAATGAAACTCCAACTTTTTAACAAACAGGTTTATATTGACCGGAGAGCTATTTTAAAGAAAAATATCGGGCATGATGGGCTTATCCTGTTGCTTGGTAATGAAGATAGCAGTATGAACTATAAAGACAATTGCTACCCCTTCCGGCAGGATAGTAGTTTTCTTTATTATTTCGGACTGGATGTGCAATCGCTTGCGGCTATTATTGATACCGACACTGGCGAAGAAGTGATTTTTGGCGACGAACTAAGTATCGATGATATCGTTTGGACCGGCACCCTGCCCACGGTAAATGAAATGGCATCCCTGGTTGGTGTTAATCAAACAAGTCCTTTTTTACAGGTAGTTCATTATATTCATAAAGCCATTACTTCGGGCAGGAAGGTGCATATCCTGCCGCCTTACCGCCCCGAAAATAAGATTAAACTTGCGGCCTGGCTTAATGTTAGCCTGAATGATGTTGCCGACCATGTTTCGGTAACACTTATCAAAGCGGTTATTGCCCAGCGGGTGATTAAATCGGCGCTGGAAATTGAGCAGATGGAAAACGCGGTTTCTATCAGTGTTGATATGGAGCTGGCTGTCATCAGGCACACACGTCCCGGTATAAAGGAATACGAATTGGTGGCCAAAGCCCATGAAGCTGCCGCTGCCGCCAACTCGCGTTTGGGTTATCCTGCCATAATTACTACTCATGGACAAACGCTGCATACTCATTATTATGGCAATACCTTAGAAGAGGGCCGGATGGTTTTAAGTGACATTGGTGCAGAAAACGCCATGCACTACGGCGGAGACCTTACCCGGACCTTCCCTGTTGGACGCAGTTTTACAAGCCGGCAAAAAGAATTGTATGGGGTTGTGCTGAATTCAATGGACCATGCCATTGGGATGTTAAAACCCGGGGTGAGGTACAAGGATATTCACCTGGCGGCCTGCCAGAAATTGGTTGAAGGTTTGACACAGGTAAACCTGATGAAAGGCAACGCGGCCGAAGCCGTCGCAGCAGGCGCCCACACCATGTTTTTTCAGTGCGGATTAGGGCACATGCTGGGCATGGACACCCACGATATGGAAGACCTGGGCGAACAATACGTTGGCTATACCGATACCCTGAAAAAAGAAACTTCTGTGTTTGGTCTTAAATCACTACGCTTGGGCCGCGAACTGGAAGAAGGTTTTGTACTTACCGTAGAACCCGGCATTTATATTATCCCCGAGTTAATAGACCGCTGGCAGGCTGAGAAAAAATATGCTGATTTTATCAATTACGATGTATTAAACACTTATCGCGATTTTGGCGGTATCCGCATAGAAGATAACTTTTTGATAACCGATACCGGCAGTCAATTGTTGGGTAAATATCTGCCTAAAACGTTAAAAGAGATAGAAGAATTAAAAGGGTAGTGTCAAGTCACAAGTCTTTAGTCGGAAGTCTTTAGTCGAATTTTGTACTTTCTTTACTTAGGACTTGAGACTTTTGGATAGAGGCTAAGAGTCAATTTATGTGTGACATGGCAGTAGAGGCTTTTTACTTCTAATGAAGTGATCAACGTATCGAACCTGGAAAACTAATTATCTAAAATATTTATTATAAATGAAGTGCCTTTGCCGATATCACTTTTGATCGATAATTTGCCATGATGTTTTTCCAGTATTTCTTTAGCCATAACCAGCCCGAGGCCAAAGCCATCACTTGCCTGGTTTTTGAGCCGCATGCTGCCATTGTTATTTAGAATAAGCCCGCGTTGTTTTTCGGACATGCCAACTCCGGTATCTCTGATGATTACATCGGAACTGTCAGTCTTTTTTTCGAATGAAACATATATCGTGCCATGTTCCGGGGTGAATTTTATCGCATTGTCAATCAGGTTACGGGCGATGACATCTAATATAAACGGGTCGAAATTAATTGAATCGACATCGGTCAGTTCCAAAACAAAATCAATATGATGTTTTTCAATGCGCTCCCGATAATACTTAGGGTATTTCAGAAAGAAGTCTTTCAATTGTATTGTTTGGAGTTTTTCTTCAAAAACGCCCATTTCCCCGCTGGTACGCAGCAATAAAGAATTGACCATGTTAAAAATATGTTCAACCTGGGAATCAAGGTTTGAGAATATACCCCCGATCTCATCTTCCGACAGGTCCATTTCTTTAAAATTGGCAAAAATTTGCCTGATATTGCTTAAAGGGCTCCTTACATCATGCGCAATAACTGACAGCAGTATATCCTTCTGTTGTAAAATATCAACAAGTTCTTCATTTGTTTTCAGCAACTCGTCAACCTCTAAAAATGTGACCACTTTATAATCGCCAAAAATATTCTCGTGGACATCAAACCATTTAAAGGTACTATCGGCACAACAAATTCTGGCAACCCGGTGAACATGGGTTTCCCCTTTGCTTTTTGCTGAAAGCAGGCAATCTGTCCAGCTTTGTTTTACCTCATTCCTGTAATTTTCATCCGGGTAGGCTTTTTCGAACCATGCGTTCTGATCCGGAATATCTGCGACATTATAACCGATTAGCGACAAAAACGCCCTGTTGACGAATTGCGTTTGCGTATCATTCGTTGCCAGAATCACCGGGGTAATAATGAGATCTATAGTGTCATAAAATTCGTTTGTATTGATGATTTCCATCCTGAGAGCGATATTAAACGATTAAACGGATTGTTGCCTGATCTTCGATGTTCCTTAGAAAAATGCCTCTGTACTCAACCTTTTGTCTGCCTGTATTTTTTTATTAAGATTCTTCGGATTAATAAATCCAAACAGCAGTCGATAAATAGTCATTGTCACGTTGATGGGCATCCTGGCCCCAGTTTCAATTATTTGAAATATTTATTATAAATGATGTACCCTTACCTAACTCGCTTTTGATATATAATTTGCCGTTGTGTTTTTCCAGTATTTCTTTAGCCATCACCAGACCGAGGCCAAAGCCATCAGATACCTGGTTTTTAAGCCGCATGCCGCCCTTATTATTTAAAATAAGGTTGCTCTGTTTTTCGGACATACCAACCCCGGTATCTCTAATGATTACATCGGAACCATCAGCCTTTTTTTCAAATGAGAAATAGATCATGCCATTTTCGGGTGTGAATTTTATGGCATTGTCAATAATATTGCGGGCAATAATATCCAGGATAAACGGGTCGAAATTGATAACAAGGTCATCTGCAAGGTCAAAAACAAAATCAATATGTTGTTTTTCAAGCCGCTCCCGGTAATACTTGCGGTATTTCAGGAAAAAGTCTTTCAGATATATGATTTCCCGTCTTTCCCTGAAAAGGCCCATCACTCCGCTTGTGCGTAATAACAGGGAATTAACCATATTGAAAATATATTCCACCTGGGAATCGAGGTTTGAAAATATACCCCTCATCTCATCCTCTGAAAGATCCATTTCTTTGTAATTGGCAACAATTTGCCTGATATTACTTAGTGGACTTCTTACATCATGCGCAATAACAGATAGCAATATATCCTTCTGCTGTAAAATATCAACAAGTTCTTCATTGGTTTTCTGCAACTCATCAACATCTAAAAAGGTGACCACCTTGTTAGAACCGAAGATGTTTTCGTGGATGTCAAACCATTTAAAAGAGCCATCGGCGCAACAAATTTTGGTTACCATATGTACATGGGTTTCTTCCTTGTCTTTTGCCGATTCGAGCCGCATTTTCCAGTTTGCCATAACTTCTTTCCGGTATTTTTCATCGGGATGCACCTTTTTAAACCAGGCATCCTGGTCAGGAATGTCTTCCTTTGAATAACCAATAGATGATAAAAACGCTTTATTAATATATTGACATTCGGTGCTGTTTTTAGCTAAAATAACAGGAGTAATAATAAGATCGATCGTCTCGTAAAATTCGTTTGTATTTATAAGATCTTTCATAAAAGCTATAATAAGCAAGTAAATTAAATTCTTTTCTGATTTAATGGGATATACATTCCAAATTATGGACTATTTAAATCTCCATAACGTATAATTCATCAAATCGGGTACTTAAGATAGAGAATATGGATGATAGTTTAATCTATTTTTTCGAAAAATATTTCAACTTTAACTGTTTTGCAAAACGGAAGCCACGTTGCAATATATTGCCTTTGCGGTTTTTGAGGAAGTTTTTGATAGCCTGGTAAGCCTGCTGGTTTTCTTTTATTTGAGATGGGAACTGAGTAACTGGTCTTTGGGCTATTTGCACCTGGTACATGTCTTCCTTGTTTGAATGTACGCCGCTGCCATCGTTACCGATATTTTGAATGAGGGAGGTCGATGGGTTTAAGGTTAAGCCGCCTTTTAAAAAGATGGAAGCATACCAGCGGATTGCCCATGAATCATTTTTACCGGCTTTAAATCCTTCGAGTTGTTTCCAGAAATTCATGGTGCCTTCTATTGAAAACTGATCGGTTTTCTTTTTGTCGAATTGCTTTAACAAAACATCAACATCAGGTTCAAAATTCTTCCATGCTCTTGCCCATGTAGCCCAGCCCCAGCTGGTAGCGGCGCGGAAAAAGAAAGTTTGCTCCAGCGTTTTATCAGTTAGCTTGTACATATAAGCGCCGATATGCATTACCTTTTCCTCTTCAACGTAGCGGGTAAGCGCTTCATTAAAATACTGAAGGGTAAAGGGCGACGAAAGCAAGTCGTCTTCAAAAACAATTACATTGCCGTACTCATTTACCAGTTGGCTAACCCCGCTGATAATAGAATTGGCTAAGCCAAGATTTTCATTCCGGGCGATTACTTTTACCGATTTAAAGCCGCTTACATCATTAATTAGGTGCCTAACCTGTTCAACTTTAGTTTTATCGTCATCAGTTTTTGCGGCATCCGAAAAAATAAATAACCGCGATTCATCAGCCAGTAGGTTTTTTTGCAAATAGCTGATGGTCCGCCGGGTGTGCTCGGGCCGGTTGTAAACAAATAAGGCTATGGGTGCAAGTTTCTGCATTGAATCAAGGTATCAGAATATATTTACCTGGTCAGTGGCTTTTTTACAAAGAACGGTATATGCGTTTGCTAATTGTTCTTTCTTTTTGTTTCCGAAGATTTTGCCAATGCTGTTTTTAACATTGAACTCTGCCGAAATTTTCAAATTGGTAATAAAGCTTTTTGGCTTTTTTTGATTGATAAAGGTGTTGAACCTGGTTACTTCCGGCTCAATGAGCGATGTGAGATCCTTTTCTATTTCAAAACCTTCGGTGCGCAATAAATAGCGAAGCGAAGTTGGGGTGTACATATTGATATGCCCATAGGCAAGGAAATGTTTTATCCTCTTATCAACTCCCGGGCGGTAATCGAGTGGGACTTCGATGATACAATGACGCGCCACCCGCTTTATTTCGCGGAGCAGCAAGCGTTCGTGTTCCACATGTTCAAGTACATGTGAGAGGATGATGAGATCAACACTGTTATCTTCAAAGGGTAAATGGTAGCCATCAAAAACCTGTACTGATTTTACACCTTTTATGTTTCTTGCCAGGATATGTGCCACCCCGCTGTCCGAAATTTCAACGGCATGGTACTCCGGTGCGAAGTCGGCATCAGCCAGGAATTTTAAAATACTGCCGTCGCCTGCGCCGACCTCCAATACTTTTTTAAAGGGGTGCCCCTTACAAACATCAATGATATGCTGTGCTTTATATTTTGCACCAAGCATACGCCAGGCTTCATCGTGCTTTTGATAAAATTCGTCGTATGCGGTCTTTACGTTTCCGCTGATGATCTGTTCAGTCATATTAAATATTGAGGCAGTTTTCGGGCCTGTAAAAAACGGATGTTGCTTTACGGTAAAATAGTCCCGGTGAAATTCCGGTGAAGGCTAATTCTTTAAAACCTTTACTTTTTAAGTAATTAATGCCATCTTTATAAAACTCCCGCTCCGAATCGTCCAGCACAATCACACCTTTTTCTGAAACAGCTTTAACAGCCTGTTTGCAGCAATTTACGCGGTCGCGCCCGTCCACAATGATTATATCAAAGGTTTCATCCAGTTTTGAAGGCATCCGGCAATAATCGCCATCCCTGATTAGTTCGCAATAGATCAATTCGGCATTTTCGGGTTTGGTGCCAAGTATTTTATCGTACCACTCCTTGTCGTGTTCTACAGAAACTACGATCCCTGCATATTTGGCATAAAAGTAGGTTGAGTTACCCGATCCAAATTCAAAAACAGTATGCTGGCGGTTTAATCTTTCCTTTATAAAATCAATAAACGAATAGGTAACCCAGGGAATAGGATTATTATCCTGGTCAACCGGCGATTTGCTGTCGAAGGCGTTAAACCAGCCGATTTCATCCAGGTAGCCTTTATCATTAAAGGAAAGCAGTGTGCGCAGCCTTTTAGGGCTTGTAAATACTTTAAACAGTAAATTAAGTTTATTACTCATCGTTTAATGATCTTTTGAACCAGCGAAATTAAAAATAATGATTTAAACATCATTATTGCCTGGTCATTAACTTTTGGAATAAATATGATAAAGAATGTTGCGCTCGCGTATGCAACCAGTGTGGCAATTGCTGCGCCCATCATTCCCATGTGCGGTATCAGGATAAGGTTCAGCACAATATTGACGACTGCCCCAAAGCCTGTGCGGATAAATGTAAGCTTGTTGAAATTTTCAGCAATGAGATATTGACTGCTTGCAGCTCCCAAAAATACAAATACCCCCGACCAGATATGCACTGATAAGGTTGGCGCAGCATAGGCATATTCGGGCGTAAATAATTTATAGATCAAAGGTGCAGCAAAGGTTATAATGATAGCCACTGGCAAGCTGATATAAACCATCAGATCATATAAGTGCTGGATGCGTTTTTTATAACGGGCGGCATCGTCCCTTTTTGCATTTAAAATTGCCGGGAACAGCGAAGTTACAATGACTGCGGGTATAAAATTCCAGGCTTCGCTTAAATTAGCAACTGTGGCATAGGCTCCTGCTTCTTTAACACTGTACATATTTTGCAGCATGATCTGATCAATCTTCATGTAAAGTGCAACCATTATACCTGAAATGATGAGGGGCCAGGAATAATGGAGTAGTTTTTTGGACAGTTTAAAGTTGAATGACCAGTTAAACAGACTCCGCTCTTTACGTTGATAGGTAAAATAATAGCCGACGGATATAAGCAGATAATCAAATGTATAAGAGTAAACAAACCATACCAACGGCATTTTATTAAATATCAGGAACAGTTTAACAGCTGCTGATGTGAGGTTTCCAGCTATCTGCACCTGCATAATATATTTGGATTGTACCTGCGACTGGAAGTAGGCATCAATTACAGTAAATGCCTGTATTACGCCAATAAATGAGAAGATAAAGACATAGCTATAGGGCGTTTTTTGAGCAGGATAGATCAAATAGGCGAGGTAAATTAACGGGATACAACAAAATCCGGCAAATACCTTCATCCAGAAGGATGTGCCTAATATCTCGTCTCGATTATCGGGGAACTGGTGGAGTTCTTTAACTATGAATTGATCGAGCCCGAGCGTTGCGATGGCTGAAAAAAAGTAAATATAAACCGTTCCACCGGCCAAAATGCCATTGAATTGCCTGCCAAGGTATCTCGCCAGGACAATGCTGACGATCATTTTTATCGCCAGGCTACCCACACGGCCAACGAACAGCATTCCCGTATTTTTAAAATACTTTTCAAATGCCTGCTGATCAAAACCTGGGATGTTGGGGAAACGCATATTTTGGCAAAGGTATAATTTAGTTGATTAAGTTTATCGGTTGATTTGGTGAGCGGTTATTAACTTTTTGTGGCAACTGCTTTTTGGACAATACAAATTTTAAAAAAAAAGCACCCTGAATTCTCAGGATGCTTTGTGCTTTTTATTTCTGATTGACTTGTTGGAGCAGAAAACTTAATCAACCGCTCACCCGCTCAACCAATTACTGATTCTGGAACTTCTTGGAGTTTATTTTACGCTCGTTTTCATTCAGGAATATTTTACGCAGACGGATACTTTGCGGGGTTACCTCAATGTATTCATCAGCCTGGATATATTCCATTGATTCTTCAAGCGAGAATTTGATAGCCGGGGCAATACGAACGTTAGTATCACTGCCTGAAGCGCGCATGTTTGTTAACTGCTTGCCTTTGGTAAGGTTGATCACCAAATCGTTATCGCGGATGTGCTCGCCTAAAACCTGGCCCTCGTAAATATCAACTCCCGGATCGATATGGAAACGACCGCGATCCTGTAGTTTATCAATTGCGAAAGCTGTTGTTTTGCCAGTATCCATAGATACCAAAACACCATTTAAACGACCGGGAATACTACCTTTCCATGGTTCGTATGATTTAAAGCGGTGGGCCATGATAGCTTCGCCGCCTGTAGCAGTCAGTACGTTGTTCCGTAAACCAATGATACCACGTGCAGGAATTTCAAATTCAAGGTGCTGTAAATCGCCTTTTGGTTCCATAACCAACAGGTCGCCTTTACGCTGTGTTACCAGTTCAATTACCTTACCGGCAACTTCCCCGGGTACGTCAACAATTAAAGTTTCAACCGGCTCACATTTTACACCATCAATTTCTTTGATGATTACCTGCGGCTGACCAACCTGTAGTTCGTAACCTTCGCGGCGCATGGTTTCTATCAATACAGATAAGTGAAGGATACCACGGCCATATACTAAATAAGAATCAGGCGATTCGGTTTCAACAACCTTAAGCGCCAGGTTTTTTTCCATTTCTTTGTAAAGGCGGTCGCGCAGGTGGCGTGAAGTTACAAACTTACCTTCTTTACCAAAAAACGGTGAAGTGTTGATGGTGAACAGCATGTTCATGGTAGGCTCATCAATATGGATAACTTCCAGTTGTTCCGGTTTTTCAAAATCGGCAATGGTATCACCAATATCAAAACCATCAATACCTACAACAGCGCAAATATCACCTGAACTTACAGATGTTGTTTTTACTTTGCCGAGGCCTTCGAAAGTATATAGTTCCTTTATTCTTGATTTTTGAATAGTACCGTCGCGTTTTACAAGCGATACCGGCATGTTTTCTTTGATAGTGCCACGGGCAACACGGCCGATAGCGATACGGCCTACAAAGGATGAATAATCCAATGACGTGATCTGCATCTGTAAAGTACCTTCGCTGATAGGGGCAGGAGGGATATTTTCAAGGATGGCATCCATTAACGGGAAAATGTTATCCGTAGGCACTTTCCAGTCGGTGCTCATCCAGCCTTGTTTTGACGAACCGTAGATCACCGGGAAATCCAGTTGCTCTTCGGTAGCCTCAAGGTTGAAGAATAATTCAAATATTTGTTCGTAAACTTCTTCGGGGCGACAGTTTTCTTTATCTACCTTGTTTACAACCACAATAGGTTTTAAGCCTAATGCCAAAGCTTTTTGGGTTACAAAACGGGTTTGAGGCATAGCGCCTTCAAAAGCATCACACAGTAATAAAACGCCGTCAGCCATTTTCAGTACGCGTTCCACTTCACCGCCAAAGTCGGCGTGACCAGGGGTATCGATGATATTGATTTTAACGTCTTTATACATTACCGAAACGTTTTTCGAAACGATGGTGATACCTCGTTCGCGTTCCAGGTCGTTATTATCCAATATCAATTCACCTGTTTGCTCGTTATCTCTGAAAATTGAACAACTGTGTAATATTTTGTCAACCAGGGTGGTTTTGCCGTGGTCAACGTGAGCGATGATCGCTATGTTTCTTATTTTTTGCATTTATATGCGCCTCTAAATTTGGCGCAAAGGTACGCTTATTTAGTGAAAATTTGAAGGCTTAGCAAGTTATTAGTGAAATAATGATGTTGGGTTAACAAATGAAGGGGTTTTGCCTCACCTAAACGACGCAGCCTTCATGCATAGATTTGAATAAATCAATTAAAGGAACTTCCCCAAAGGAGAAAACTTATTAACGCAAATCTTCTATTTTTTCTCAAAATATATATGCATATATTTATCGTAAAGAATTGGCTGGTAGAAAGCGCCATTGAGATTAATATGATGAGCTGATCAAACAAAACGCCTGATGAGAAAACAAATTGTTTACTATTTTGCTAAGGCAATCAACGCGCACGACATTGAAAAGATAGGTTCATTTATGGCCGATGACCATACATTTATTGATGCCAATGGTAACAAAGTTGAAGGAAAAGATAAAATAAAGGCTGGTTGGGCCGGCTATTTTCAATTGTTCCCGGATTATAAGATTGAGCTAACGGAAATTTTTGAAAGCGGAAATACCATTGCCGCATTTGGCTTTGCCGAAGGGACATTTAAAGGCCTCAAAACCGAAAATAATGAAAATCAATGGAAACTGCCCGCCGCCTGGAAGGCAGTTGTTGAAGAAGGAAAAATTAAGCAATGGCAGGTATATGCAGATACAAAGATCCCGTTTGATATTATTGGGAAGAATGGGTAGGTGGTTTCATATTCTGATTTTCACATCCACCCATCAAAACTTCTCTTCCATCATCTTTTCAAGCGCGAACATTTCATCACGCAGTTTGGCGGCTAATAAAAAGTCCATGTTTTTGGCGGCGGCAAGCATTTCTTTTTTGGTGTTTTCGATAGATTTCTTCAGATCAGGTTTGGTCATATACTGCACAATGGGGTCGGCGGCAAGGGAAGCCATGTCCATTTCCACATAGGCTTTTTGCACTCCACCTTTAAAGTCCATTACCGAGGTTTGCTCCATAATTTCACTTTTAGTTTTACCAATTGTTCTTGGTGTTATGCCATGCTCAGTATTATAAGCGATTTGTATATCCCGGCGGCGGTTGGTTTCGTCCATGGTGATCTGCATCGAGTCGGTAACCTTGTCGGCATACATAATTACCCGACCCCGGTCGTTTCGTGCTGCGCGGCCAATGGTTTGGATTAACGAACGTTCCGAGCGCAGGAAACCTTCTTTATCGGCATCCAAAATAGCAACAAGGGATACTTCAGGCAGATCAAGGCCTTCACGAAGCAGGTTAATGCCAATGAGTACGTCGAACTCGCCGAGGCGCAGACCCCGCAAAATCTCTACCCTTTCCAATGTTTTAACCTCCGAGTGGATATAGCGGCATTTTATGCCCAGCCTGTCCATATATTTTGCCAGTTCTTCGGACATGCGCTTGGTGAGCGTGGTTACCAATACGCGGTCGCCCATTTTTATGGTTTTATCCACTTCTTCCAGCAGGTCGTCCACCTGGTTTATTACCGGCCTTACCTCAATTACCGGGTCAAGCAATCCAGTTGGACGGATCACTTGTTCCACCACGACGCCGCCTGATTTTTCCAATTCAAAATCGCCGGGGGTGGCGCTTACATAAATGGTTTGTGGCGCCAGTTGTTCAAATTCCTGAAAATTGAGGGGGCGGTTATCCATAGCGGCAGGCAGGCGGAAGCCATATTCTACCAATGATACTTTGCGTGAACGGTCGCCGCCATACATTGCCCTGATCTGTGGTACCGTGGCATGACTCTCATCAATCACCATCAAATAATCATCAGGGAAATAATCAAGCAAACAGAATGGCCTTGCCCCGGGCTTGCGACCATCGAAAAAGCGGGAATAATTTTCAATCCCCGAGCAATAACCCAGTTCGCGGATCATCTCAAGGTCGTAATTAACCCTTTCCTCGAGCCGTTTTGCTTCCAGAAACCGGCCATCGCCGATGAATTGTTTTTTGCGGGTTTCCAGCTCCTCCTGTATGGCCCAGATGGATTGCGTGAAACGTTCCCTTGGCGCCACGTATAAATTAGCCGGGAACAGCACCATGTGCGTCATCTTTTCGATGGTTTTGCCGGTATCCACGTCAAATGTGCTCAGCTCTTCAATATCATCCCCAAAAAAAGAAATCCGGTAGGCCACATCCATATAAGCCGGGAAAATATCAACCACATCGCCTTTTACGCGGAAGGTGCCCCGCTTAAAATCGGCCGTGGTGCGCGAATATAAAATCTCAACCAACCGGTGTAAAAAAGCATTCCGGCTGATGCGGGTACCTACTGCGAACCGAAAAACCGAGTCCATAAAATCCTCCGGGTTGCCCATACCGTATATACAGGAGATAGACGAAACAACGATGACATCGCGCCGGCCCGACATCAATGCTGAGGTAGTACGCAGGCGCAGTTTTTCAATTTCCTCGTTTATCTGCAGGTCTTTTTCAATATAGGTATTTGTGGTGGGGATAAATGCTTCCGGCTGGTAGTAGTCGTAGTACGAAACAAAATAGTTTACAGCATTCTCCGGAAAAAATTGCTTGAACTCACCATATAGTTGTGCGGCAAGTGTTTTATTATGACTTAATATTAAAGTAGGTTTTTGCGTTTGGGCTATAACATTGGCAATCGTAAATGTTTTGCCCGAACCCGTAACCCCAAGCAGCGTTTGGAAGGGATCATTATTATTTATGCCGGTAACCAGTTGCTTAATGGCTTCGGGCTGGTCGCCGGTGGGTGAATATTGGGATGTTAAGCTGAAATTCATGGATTAAAGCAAAAATACGAATTAGTTTTAGTCCGAAAGTCGGGAAAGTCCGAAAGTCCGGAAGAAAGTGTTGGGTAAGTGCTATTCAATGCAATCGTTGTCAATTTTTTTGATACTTAATAATTCAAAAGTAATAGGCTTTAATGACAACCCTATGTCAGCAGGATTTTACTGGTAATAAATTGTTGATGATTAACCGGAAATATAAATGCAAACTATTTATAATATAGTGATTAGAGATTAGAGTTTTGAGATTAGTTTGTTTTGGGATTGATTATCTTTGTAGTCCCTGTTAATTTAATTGTTGTTGACAGATTGTCCTCTGATTTCTAATCTCTAACCTCCAATCTCTAAAATATGATTTTCATACTGAACAAAACCAATACCATTGGCAATCAGTTTTTAGCTGAATTGCGTGATGCGAATATACAGCAGGACAAGGTCCGTTTCAGGAATAACCAGGAGAAGCTTGGCGAAATATTGGCTTATGAGATCAGTAAGACATTAAAATATGCTGAAAAGGAAGTGCAAACCCCTTTAGGGACAGCCAATATAAACCTGCCGGAGGTTCAGCCTGTTTTGGGTACCATTTTACGCGCCGGGTTGCCGTTTCACCAGGGATTTATGAATTTTTTTGATAAATTATCTTCTGTTTTCGCGACGGCTTACCGTAAAGTGCGGAAAAATGGCGCGTTTATCATCAATATAGATCATATCTCCACACCCGATTTGGATGGTAAAACACTGATCATGTGCGATACTATGCTGGCAACCGGGCAAAGTATGGTACAGGTTTGCAAGGAACTGATAGCGCAGTTTGCTATTAAAGAGTTGCATATTGCGGTTGTAATTGCAAGTGCCGAAGGGGTGGAGCATGTGCGTGCCAATTTGCCAAAAGCAAGGCTATGGCTCTGTGCCATTGATGAGGAAATGACCAGCAAGTCCTACATTGTACCTGGCCTGGGCGATGCAGGGAACCTGGCGTTTGGGGAAAAGATTTGACGATGATTTCGGATTTAGAAAAGGAATGAGTTTTTGAATAGTCATATTTTGGGTGATCTTTACTTATAAAATGATTATTTTAGTGCAATTATTTTAGGCCATGAAGATAAAAGATGAATTTCATCATTTGATTGATAGTATTGAGGATGAACGCCTTTTGCAGCGCTGTTATCAATTGATTAAAAAGATCAACAGAGACCAGAATGGGCATCTTTGGAATAGTCTTAACGAAGATCAACAAAAAGATTTACTGATAGCTTACGAGGAAAGTTTTAACAGTAACAACCAGTTAAGTCATGATCAAGTTAAACTACAACATGAGAAATGGTTAAAACCATAATCTGGAACCGGCGTGCAAGTGATAATTTCAACGCCATTATTGAATACTTGCAGGGCGAATGGGGAGAAAGGGTGACCCGAAATTTTGTAACCCGTACTTATCAAATATTAGAACTTTTAGCAACAAATCCGGAGATGGGATCGGTTGAGCATTTTGAAAAGCAGATAAGGGGAATTGTTATAACAAAACATAATACCCTGTTCCACAGAATTGAAGAAGAACAGCTGATTTTATTGAACTTCTTTGATAACCGGCAAGACCCAAAGAAAAAGGCTTATTAAATATAATCAGTATAAATAGTTTCCGCATTTCAATTTCATATTTAGCGCATGAATAAGTTAGCTTTGGACTTATTTTAATAACAGGTTCTAATTAGAAATGAAATCCGAAATCGAAATTCCGAATTCCGAGATAAAATACAAACACATTTTCTTCGATCTCGATCACACTATCTGGGATTTCGATAAAAATGCCGAGGAAACCTTGTACGAACTTTATGATGCATACAAGCTGAGCGAGATTGGTTTGCCGTCTGCCGCGATATTTATCGAAACTTATACCCGTAATAATCACCGCCTTTGGGCCGATTATCATACCGGGAAAATAACCAAAACTGAATTGCGCGAAACCAGGTTCAAAAAAACATTTTTAGACCTTGGGGTACGTCCGAACCTGATTCCGCTAAGTTTTGAGGATGATTATGTGCAGATCTGTCCTACCAAAACAAACCTGTTTCCGCATGCGCATGAAACTTTGCAATATCTTAATGCCAAATATACCCTGCACCTGATATCCAACGGGTTTAAGGAGTCTTCGGAATTAAAGGTAGGCAATACCAATATAGCCGGATATTTTCAAAATATTATAATTTCCGAAATAGTGGGCGTAAACAAGCCCGATCCTGCAATTTTTGAACATGCCCTTGAATTGGCAGGTGCAACAAAGCAGGAAAGCCTGATGATAGGGGATAGCCTGGAAGCTGATGTTTATGGTGCTCTTAATTTTGGTATGGATGCTATTTATTTTAATCCTTTTAATGCACCAAAACCGGATGATGTGCCTTTACAGGTTACCCATTTAAAAGAATTGACTTTAATATTGTAGGGATATATTGCCTGGAAACGGGAATGAAATTTTATGTAAATTTGTAATATGAAACAACGTACCTATCGTATTTTGCTAACTCCCGAAGATGAAGGTGGATTTAGCGTTTCTGTACCAGCATTGCCAGGCTGTTTTACGCAAGGTGAAACAGTTGAAGAAGCTATTGAAATGGCAAAGGAAGCAATAAGTGTCTACATAGAAAGCCTGGAGGAGGATGGAGAACCAATTCCTGACGACAGCAGAAACCTTGAATATTCGCTGACATTGGCATCATAGAGGATGAAATCTTACACGCCGAAGGAAATTGCAGAAATTTTAATTGCTCATGGTTTTGAACCAACAAGGATAAAAGGAAGTCATCATGTTTATGTTAATCGCGCGACCGGTAAAAGGACAGTTGTGCCTATGCATAATAAAGAATTGAAAAAGGGAACTTTGCATGGTATCCTAAAACAGGCAGGGATTGATCTGAAAGATTAATTCATTTTAATAATATTCACCTAAAACCTTTACCTTTAATACTATGAATATTGCCAAAGAGCGCAAAGCCATCAATGCAGCCTTGGATAATTACCGTGCGCAACTGGATACTGTTAGCGATGAACAATTTGCGGAAACACCCGTGGATGGGGGATGGTCTTATGCTGAAGTATATTCACATATTTTACAGGCTACCCTCGGGTCGTCAATAGCGTTAGAACGCTGTGCCGCCCCCCAACAAAAAAAAGCTTAAATTTTTTAGGGAACGTTTTGATGTTCCTGGGGCGCTTCCCTCCGGCATTGAAGGTAAAAGTACCCCCGGCCATAGCAGCAAGAATCCCGGTAACAAAAATCAGTAAAGAAGATGCTAAAAATTTGCTGATAAAATGCCGCAAACGTGTGGATGATATCACACCGCTTATAAAACAATCATCGCCATTTTCGCGTTATAAACATCCAAGGCTGGGAATGCTGAACGCTGCACAATGGTATAAATTTATAAGGATCCATTTGGAACATCATTTGAAGCAACTGAACAGGATAAAAAGAAAATTTTAAGGGGACATGAAACCTTTTACATTTAACGCAGTCTTAACATTAAAATAATCTGATTAACGGATATTTGTAAAAATTGTATAACATGCATTTTGAGTTTGCTTATTTGGTCGCTGTCGGATTGTTATTCCTGGTAGGAATATTCTATCTGAGCCCGTATGAACTAAAAGTTAATGAAGAAGACGACGACGAGTAATCGTTGGCCCCACAATTCTCACCTCTATTTCCGGTATAATGTACCGGGCGGAAATTTATCCCCCCATTTTTGATGGCAAAACGCGAAGTTGACATTGTTGTAATATCCGATGTGCATTTAGGTACCTATGGTTGTCATGCCAAAGAGCTGCTTAAATATTTAAAGAGTATAAAACCCAAAATACTTATTTTGAACGGCGATATTATTGATATATGGCAGTTCAGTAAATCATACTGGCCCGAAGCGCACATGAAGGTAGTGCGCCGGATCCTGAAGTTTGTGACCGAAGGTGTTCCGGTGTATTATTTAACAGGGAATCATGATGAAATGCTGCGCAAATTCACCGATTTTAATTTGGGTTCATTCCAGCTGCTCAATAAAGTCATATTAAATATTGATGGAAAAAAAGCATGGATCTTTCACGGTGATGTATTCGATGTAACCATGCAGTACTCTAAATGGTTGGCCAAATTAGGCGCCGTAGGTTACGATACCCTTATTTTGATCAATAGTTTAAGCAATTGGTTTTTAACCGCGTTTGGCCGGCAAAAAATGAGCTTTTCGCAAAAGATCAAGTCGAGGTTTAAAGAAGCCGTAAAGTTCATCAACCAGTTTGAACAAACCGCAGCTGATCTGGCGGTCGAAAAAAATTATAAATATGTTATTTGCGGCCACATCCATCATGCCGAGATCAGGGAAATAGAATCTACAGAAAAAAGCGGATCTGTTTTATATTTAAATTCAGGGGACTGGGTAGAAAGCCTTACTTCCCTTGAATATAACAATGGCGAATGGACGATCTTTAAATATGACCCCGATAACTTCAAGAGTGACGCCGATGAAGATGATAAAACCGATGCCGAGGATCTGGAGGCAAAAATGGACGTCAAGGTTTTGCTCGAAAGATTTAAACAGGAAGCTGGGTAATTGTTGTAATGTTAGGGGATTTTGTTGTAAAGTTGGAATGTTGTAAGGTTGTAATGTTATTTTTGGCTCATGAGAATTTTGTTTCAATTTGTAATGTTAAATTTATGGTGGGATTTTATAGAAAACCTGTGATCTTAAACTTTGTTGAATATCAACGATAATGGCCTTTTAACATTTCAATAGCTTTCCCAACATTACAACATTTCAACCTTACAACATTTCAACAAAACCATGAAAATATTATTTGCTATACAGGGAACAGGGAACGGGCACATCAGCCGGGCGCGCGAAATTGTACCCTTGCTACAGCAATATGGCGAAGTTGATTTGCTGGTGAGCGGTACCGAAGCCGAGGTGAGTTTGTCGCAGCCGCTTAAATACAAGTTTCATGGTTTCAGTTTTGTATTTGGTACGCACGGCGGTGTCGACAACTGGGCCACGTTTAAGCTTATGAATCTGCCACGCTTATTGCTTGACATCCGCAGCCTGAGCTTAAAGCAATATGATCTGATTATTAATGATTTTGAGCCGGTTAGCGCCTGGGCATGTAAACTTCAGAAAATACCCTCGGTTTCTTTAAGCCACCAGTGTTCCTTTATTTCGCCGAACACGCCCCGACCGGCAAAACGCAGCTGGGCCGAATGGTTGTTTAAATATTATTCGCCTACGACAAACCATATCGGCTTTCATTTTGAACGGTATGATGATTTTATACACACTCCGGTTATACGGAGCGAGATCCGCAATTTAAAAACATCAAACCTGGGGCATTATACCGTTTACCTCCCTGCTTATGATGATAAGTTACTTACAAAGCTGCTTAATAAAACGGGCAAGGTACAATGGCAAATTTTTTCGAAACGGCAAAAAACAGCCTGGCAGCAAGGCAATGTTCAAATATTCCCCGTAAATAATGAAGCTTTCAATATCAGTCTGGCCAGTTGTGCCGGGTTGTTAACCGGCGGTGGTTTTGAAGGCCCTGCCGAAGCGCTTTTTTTGCAGAAAAAAGTACTAATGATACCCATGAAAGGCCAGTATGAGCAACAATGTAACGCCCTGGCAGCTTCAAAACTTGGTGTGCCTGTGATTAATGAGATTGACGATCAGTTTGTTTATCATATTAATAATTGGATAAGCAGCGACAATAAGATTACCGTTGATTTCCCCGATGAGACCGCGCAAATTGTGGATAATATGATGAAACGCTTCGCAAAACAGTAAGTAGTTTTATCATAAGCAGTTTTTGTGCTAATTTCGCACCAAATAACGCTTAATGATCAATTTTTTCAAGGCGCTTAACCCGCTAAGTATTTTATGGCTCGCTGTTTTATTATTTGCCTTACGCGCAGGTTATATGTTTCATGCTCCGGGTAAAATTGATTTTGCTTTTACCGGGTTACTTAACCGTTTATTGGTGCCTGTTACCGGAAAGTACACGCTGCCGCCGGTTTTTAATGTTTTACTTGCCGGCCTGTTCGTTTTTATACAGGCCTTGCTGTTAAATAATTTGGTCAATCATTTTAATTTATTGGGAAAGCCAACGTTTTTGCCGGCATTAATGTTCATTACGGTTTCCGGTTTATTTACCCCATTCCTGGTATTGAGTCCGCCGCTGGTTTGTAATTTTTTAGTGATATGGATGCTGCATAAATTGTTTGCTTTTTACAAAAGCAAGGATGCCAAATCGCCTGCTTATGACCTGGGAATGATTGTTGCAATTGGCACATTTATTTACCTTCCCTTTATCTACTTCTTTTTAGTGATATGGATAGCCCTGGTAATTTTCAAACCCTTCGATTGGCGTGAATGGGTTGCCTGCATATTGGGTTACCTCACTATATTTTTCTTTTTGGCGGTTTATTATTACCTCAATAACAGTTTTGAACAATTTTCGGCCATCTGGCTGCCATTGGCTACAAAGTTTCCGGATAGCATTGCTATAAACTATTCTAATTATTTAGTACTTATCCCGGTAATTGTAATTTTGGTGCTTTGTTTTTTAAAGATCCAGCAGAATTTTTTCAGAAGTTATGTGCAGACGCGTAAATCATTCCAGCTTTTATTTATTGTATTTTTAATAGGAGGGCTCTCATTTAATGTAAAGGCAGCCTTTACGTTAAACCATTTTTTATTGTGTGCAGTGCCCGGCGCCGTGTTTTTTGCTTATTACTTCCTTTATGCCAGGCGTAAATGGTTTTATGAGGTTTTGTTTGGTTTACTGCTTGTCAGCATTGTATATTTTCAGTTTAACACTTTTTAACTTTTACTTTCGTTCAATTTACCACCGTTATATTAATTTTGTATTATGAAATTTGGAGTAGTTATATTTCCCGGATCCAATTGTGATGAGGATACCATCTATATACTGGAGAAAATTCTTGGTCAGCAGGTAGTGCGTTTATGGCACAAGGACCATGACCTGCAGGGCGCTGATTTTATTATTTTGCCCGGTGGTTTTTCTTTTGGCGATTATCTCCGTTCAGGTGCGATTGCCCGTTTTTCACCAATTATGCAGGAAGTTATCCAGTTTGCTGCCAGGGGAGGTTATGTGTTGGGAATTTGCAACGGCTTCCAAATATTGACGGAAGCAGGACTTTTAGAAGGGGCACTGCTGCATAACGAGAATCGTAAGTTTATCTGCCGCAATATTTATATGAAGGCACAAACTTCAAATTCATTGATCACCTCTCAAATTGATCTTCAAAGAGCATTGAAAATACCGGTAGCACATGGCGAAGGTAATTACTTTGCTGCTGAAAGTGTTTTGAAATCCCTCTATGATAACGACCAGGTATTGTTTAAGTATTGTGATGAGTTTGGTAATATAACCCCGGAAGCCAACCCCAATGGTTCGTTGGACAATATTGCCGGTATTTGCAATGCGGGACGAAATGTGTTTGGCTTTATGCCACACCCTGAACGTGCGTCAGATATTTTGGTAGCTAATGAGGATGGTCTTGCCATTTTTGAATCAATTTTGTCGTTGGTAAAAGCCTGATGCCCAATCTGGTTATTGACATTGGCAACACTTACACCAAAATTGCTGTTTTTGAACAGGATGAATTGCTGTGTACTGACCAATACCAGCTGGTTGAAAGCACCATAATAGAAGAGCATTTGACTAAGTACGCGATTAAAAAGGCAGTCATTTCTTCGGTAAAAAAAGATAAATCGGCATGGCAAAACCACTTGGAAGAAAAGATACCGGTAATATATTTTAATGCCGGAATGACAAAAGGCATAATTAACCACTATCTGACACCAGAAACACTTGGACTTGACCGTTTAGCTGCAGTGATTGGTGTAAGGTATTTGTACCCCGGTGAAAACAGTTTGGTAATTGACGGAGGTACTTGCATCACCTATGATTGGGTCGATGCCGGCGGGAATTATTTTGGAGGCAGTATATCGCCCGGATTAAATATGCGTTATAAGGCTTTAAATTATTATACGGCAGGCCTTCCTTTAGTTAGCGCTGATGATGTTTTTACTGAAAAATACGGAAAAAACACGGCATCAGCAATACACTCGGGCGTGCAAAATGGAATAAAATACGAATTAACAGGCTTCATAGAAAGTTACAAAAACGACCAACGTGAGCTAAATATCATACTTAGCGGAGGTGACAGTATTTTTTTTGATACTCTATTGAAAAATAGCATCTTTGCGCCCTATATTAAAATTGAACCTCATTTGGTTCTAAAAGGATTAAACGCAGCCATACAAAACAATAATGATTAAATTTACCCGCCTTTTTATAACAATTTTACTCGCTGTTTCCGCATTTGGCGCTATGGCACAGTCAGCGCAAACCATTGCTACCACCAGTTCTCCGTACTCACAATATGGCTTGGGTACTATTGATCCTGCATTGTTGCCTCAAAATTTTGCTATGGGCGGTATTGCTACCGCAATAAACAGGATTAACGGCTACAATAATATTAACCCACTGAATCCGGCTTCGTATGCAACTATAAATTTCACCACTATTGATGCCGGTGTTTACTCAAATGTTTCAACTTTTAGCCAAACTGCCTCAACCGGCTCCAATGTCAGTGCAACCAATGCAGATTTCAGGTTAAGTCATGTTGCATTTGCTATACCTATAAACAGACACTCAGCGCTTAGTTTTGGTTTATTGCCCTATAGCGAAATGGGTTACAACAATGTAACAACCCTCAGCAACTTTGGCACCGTTCAGCCTCCAAAAGGTTATCCGAAAATTGATACAAATGCGGTAAACTATATCAACAGCGGCAATGGCGCTCTATCAAAAGCTTATTTGGGCTACGGCTATGCTGTCACTAAACACTTGCTCATCGGGGCCAATTTATCATATATCTTTGGAAATTTACAGCAATTCAGTTCATCTGAAGTATCTAATTTATATGGCATTTTAAATCCGAGGATTGAGCAGAATAATAGCGTTAACGGTTTAAATTATGATTACGGGATTCAGTATTCATTTGATTTTGGCGAATCAAACCAAAAACACCTGGTGTTAGGATACTCTGCTTCGGCAAATTCCAAAATAAATACAACAAACACCTATATAGTAAGCCAGTATACTTATTCCGCCGGGGTTGAAAATATTGCTGTTGATTCGCTCATAAAGCAGCAAAGTAGTAAGAGCACTATTCAGCTTCCACAGATCAACCATTTTGGTATTTCGTATCAGTACGACACCCATTTTTTAATTGGCGCTGATTATACCATGGGTCATTGGTCGTCGCTTTCTATTGCCGGTGCAAATCAAGGCTTTCAGGATAGTAAAACAATTAATATTGGTGGCCAGTTTACCCCGGACATTAACTCGCTACACAATTATTTCGCCAGGATGGATTACCGCCTGGGTATTATTTATGATCAAACTTATCTCAATGTTAATAATGTTAATATTAACACTAAAGCGGTAACCTTTGGATTTGGCCTGCCTTTGGCGCCAAACAATACAAACTCGGCTTTTTATAAAATTAACTTCTCGGCCGAGATCGGGCAAACCGGCACTTTACAGAATAGCCTTGTGAAAGACAACTTTGTTAGTTTTCACTTAGGATTTACAGTTAATGATAAGTGGTTCCAGAAATATAAATTCGAATAATTCAATTGATGGATAGTGGGGCAAAAAAGTTATTGACCATATATTTGCCGGCACTGTTTATTTGCATGCTGTCACTAAACGCATGTGAAAATTCGCTGAACGACATCCAGAAAATAGCTTCAAAAGAAGAAGATAAACCAATATCCAGGTCAACTGATTTGGATATCATCTATAGCGACTCTGCAAAGGTTAAGATGCGGCTGCTTACGCCACTGATGATTGAAATGGATGACAAAAAAAAGGCTTACCAGGAGATGCCTAATGGTGTTAAGGTGATTTTTTTTGATGAAACCCTCAAAGAAAAAGGGAATATTACCTCCAAATATGCCATCCGGCTTGAAAAAGAAAATACGATTACTTTCCGGAAAAATGTGGTGGCCTCCAATGCACAGGGCGAAACATTCAAATCAGAGGAATTGATTTACGATCAAACTGCAAAAAAGCTATATTCAACAAAACCCGTACAAATTACAATGGCCAATGGCAATGTAATGAACGGCACAGGGTTTAATAGTAACGAAAGCCTTTATCCATGGCATATAGATAACTCGAAGGGCATTTTTAATGTTGATGAAAAAGTGGCACAATAATGTTAGTTTGGACGGCTTTGGTTTGATTGAATAGCAGGCGGGATCAGGCACGCTCTGAACCAACTAAATCAGCCAAAAACTAATCAAAAAATTGTATTATAGAATTTTACTAAAAATTGTATCTTGCGCCCTCTTTTAACAGAACAAATAGTATAAAAAAAATATAAGTATATAAGTATATGGGTGTAATGGGTTTTTTGCGTGAGCGGATGGGAAAAATTCTCGCGATTTGTATTGGGTTCTCGCTGCTTGCTTTTATTGTAGGTGAAGTTGTAAGGTCGGGCGGCTCGTTTTTTAAGGATGACCGTAATTTGCTTGGTGAAGTTGGCGGCGAAAAAATAGCCTATGACGACTTTACCAAAAAGGTTGACCAAAACAGCGCTCAATTCAGGCAACAATCTGGTCAAGGGGCTTTATCGCCTCAGATAGTAAGTTATGTGCAGGGATTTACATGGGACCAAATGGTGCGTGAAGCCGTTATGCAAAAAGAGATTGATAAACTCGACCTTGTAGTTGGAGATGATGAGGCTAAATCAATGGTAAGCGGTAGTAACCCTAACCCCCAAATTGTACAAGCCTTTGGCGATCCTAAAACCGGGCAGGTTGACAAAAACAAGTTAAATACTTTTTTGAATAACCTGGCATCGTCAAAAGCCGATGATCCGCTAAGGCAGCAATGGGCCGACTTTTTAACCCAGATGATTGATGCTAAATTATCCGAAAAATATATTTCTTTAGTAACTAACGGTCTGTATGTAAACTCGCTGGAAGCAAAGGATGCTTATGAAAGCAAAAATAAACTGGTAAACTTTAAATATGTTTTACTTGATTATGCATCGGTGCCTGATAATAAAATAAACATTACCGCTGATGATTATCAAAGTTATTATGACGAGCATAAAGCAGAATTTAAAAATCCGCAGGAATTAAGGAGTTTTGATTATGTTAGCTTTAACGCATCTCCATCTCCAGCCGATTCGGCAGCGATAAAAAAACAAGCCGAAAAACTTGCAGTTGATTTCAAATCGAGCACAAATGACTCTTTATTTGTACAGATCAATGCTGAAACCAAAACGCCGTTAACTTTTCAGCATAAAGGTCGCTCCGGATTAGATCCAAAAACTGATTCCATTATGTTCAATTCACCAAACGGTTTTGTTTACGGACCATTCCTGTCAAACGGGTTCTATAAAATAGCAAAAATTGATGATGCCCATACCGAACCTGATTCAGTAAAGGCAAGGCATATATTGATCGATGAAAAAACTATCGGTCATGATAAAGCTTTGGCCAAAGCCGATTCATTAAAAAAATTGATCGAAGGTGGGAAATCATTTGCTGATCTGGCCAATTTATATTCTATCGACAAAAGCTCTGCTGTAAAAGGTGGCGAACTGGGTACGTTTGCCCGCGGCGCCATGGTAGCGCCTTTCGAAAATGCTATTTTTAGTGGCAAAAAGGGAGACCTGAAAATAGTTACTACCCAATTTGGCGTTCACCTTATCGAAATAGAAGATCAAAAAGGATCATCGAAGGTGGCGAAAATAGCAGTTGTTGATGTGCCTTTGAAAGCCAGCAGCGAAACACAAACAACTATATACAGCAAAGCACAGGGATTTTTAGGTTCTTTAACAAAAGAAAATTTTGACGAACAGGCTAAAAAAGCAGGTTTAGTTAAGAAAACTGCTGCGGATGTAAATAGCATCGCCTCAACCGTAATGGGTGTGGAAAGCGCCCGTGAAATTGTAAGGTGGGCATTTGGCGCTGCAAAAGGCGACTTTTCTGATAAGGTTTATATCACCGGTAATCAATATATTATTGCTCACCTGGTACAAATTAAGCCACAAGGCACTTTATCGCTTGAAGATGTTAAAAAGCAGATTGAGCCTATGGTAAAAAATAAGGTGAAAGCTAAATTGTTGAGCGATAAATTACAGGCTGCATTAAACGGTTCGTCATCGATTGATCAGGTTGGTCAAAAGGCAGGGGCTAAAGTTGCGCCAATTCAAAACATGGTTTTTGCTAATCCCGTTATCCCTGGTTCATCAGCTGAATACAAACTGGTAGGTACAATTTTCGGCTCACAGCCAAATAAATTGTCAAAGCCTGTTGAAGGCCAGCAGGGTGTTTATGTATTTGTGGTAGATAACTTTATAAATCCTGCTCCGCTTGCAAATGCGGTCAGAGAAAAGCAGCAATTGGGCCAGGCTGAGTTACAGCGTGCCGATTCGCAAATATTTGATGCATTGAAAGATAAGGCGAATGTAAAAGATTACAGAGCTAAGTTTTTATAAGCATATTTTAAAGTAATTTTGTATCCGGGTGTAGCGTTATGCTTACACCCGGATTTTTTATTTTATAACGCAATGGAAATACAGGAAAATATAGTGAATAAGGTGGCCCAGAGCGGCCTGGTTACTTTGGACCCCGCTGCTTTTTACCCCATCGGCAACCGTGTTGTTTACGATATAAAGGACAACCTGTACATGGGCCTGATCCTGCGTGAAAAAGATTTCAGGGAATTTGTAAAGGCGCATGACTGGTCGCAATATGAGGGTAAATATGTGGCTATCACCTGCACTGCCGATGCTATTGTACCGGCCTGGGCCTATATGCTGTTAGCTAACCGGATGGCGCCTTACGCCCTTGAAACCGTTTTTGGCGATGCAGATGTACTTGAAACGGTACTGTTTGTAAAAAGCATAGCGAAAATGGATGTTGAACAATACCGCGATCAACGCATCGTTATAAAGGGTTGTGGGGATACTCCTGTGCCTGTTTCAGCCTATGTTGAGCTGACTAAAAAGCTTACACCGGTAGTAAAAAGCCTGATGTTTGGCGAGCCCTGTTCAACGGTGCCCATTTATAAGAAGAGTTCATAGTTTTTTTAGTCCATGGTCCATGGTCAATAGTCTATGGTAGAAGGGGGGAAGTTGAAAAACAAAGTGGTGTAAACATGGTCCATCGACTATGGCCCATAGAGTCCTTCCTTGTAATAGGATTGTAATAATTCGGTTGCTTTTTTTACTTTGGATGTATATTTATGTCAATAGGCAAACAGGCGTTAAAAAAAACAAAATTGAAATTTTGTGCTTGTAGATAAGACTTAGACAAATGAAAAAACACATTTTAATAATTTTTCTGGCGGTAATTGCTTTCACCGGGGCGTTCGGGCAACCGATGGGGAACATAGTTACGCCTGTTTTCAAAGCCGGCGAGCAGCTTAGCTATACCCTGAAATACGGTTTTTTTACCGCTGCTCAGGCCAAATTACGTGTAGAAACAAGTGACAAAACGTTTGAGGGGCACCCTGCTTTCCATATCGTTGCGGATGGCCAAACTGCTGGTGCTTTCGACCTTTTATACAAAACCCGTAACCGTTACGAAACCTATGTAGATCAAACCACATTGCTACCCTATTTTTATACTGAAAACAGGCATGAAGCCAGTTACAAACACAGCGATAACGTAACCTTTAATCGCCACGACGATAAGATCACGGCAAACAAGGGGGTTTTCCCTTATAAAGGGAAGGTGTTTGATTTTTTATCGGCTTACTATTTTTCGCGCAGTATTGATGTTTCAAAAATCAAGATCGGTGATACTTTCGACCTGAAATATTTTTTAGAGGACGGTGTACATACCCTCAGCATTACTTATGTAGGTAAGGAAAAAGTGGAAAGTGACATGGGCGTTTTTAATTGTTTGAAATTTAATCCGACCATTATACCCGGCCGCGTGTTCAGGAAAGATAGTAAGTTGTATCTTTGGATCACCGATGATAACAACAGGATTCCTCTGAAGGCACATGTTGAATTGGTTGTGGGCAGTTTGACAATGAATTTAACCGGGGTGAAGGATTTGAAATATCCTTTAAACCCGATTAGTAATTAAAATAATAAAAATCGAGATATAAGAATTAAGCGTCAAGATACAAGAACTAAGATATAACAAAAAGAGAATCAGTAGCTTTTGGGTTGACTCCCTGCTATCTTGATTCCTGGCTCTTGACTCTTGGTTCCAGACTCCTGATTTCAAATAAACATAAACATGATAGAAGTTGGGGCTGTATTGCTGCATGAGGATGTGGTAAAGGAAAATTTTGTATGTAACCTGAATAAATGCAAGGGCGCATGTTGTCTGGAAGGTGATTCTGGCGCGCCGCTTGAAACTACTGAACTGGGCATCCTCGACGAGATTTATCCGAAAGTAAAACCTTTTATGACTGCAAAAGGTATTGCCACTATTGAAAAAAATGGCACCTATGTAAAAGACTTTGAAGGCGATTATACTACCCCCTGTGTTGATGTGAATAAGGAATGTGCTTACGTGATATGGGAAAATGGCATTACCAAATGCGCAATTGAAAAAGCTTATGAAAATGGCGCCATCGACTGGAAAAAGCCGATCTCCTGCCATTTATACCCCATCCGCGTAACAAAATATCCCGAATTTGATGTACTTAATTACGACCGCTGGAGTATTTGCAGCCCTGCCTGCGCATTTGGCACCGAACTAAAAGTGCGTGTTCACGAATTTTTAAGAGCTCCCCTCATCCGCAAATACGGCGAAGACTGGTACAAAGAACTGGAAGACCACGTGGCGGGGATTTAATTATTGGTCATTAGTCATTGGTCATTCAATGCCGTTTACTTAGGGATTCCCTGGCAATTTGCCTCACCTAAATCCTCTCCAAAGGAGAGGACTTTAACTTCGCTCTTTGTTAAACCCTCTCCTTTGGAGAGGGCAGGGTGAGGCGAGAGCGTTTATAGGAAGAGAGCTAATTATTCATTTCCCTTAAGTAAACGACATTGATTAGTCGTTAGTCATTGGTCATTGCGGCAGCGTACCAGTGCATCGGTTAATTTGCATAATGTATTCCGGCTTTTCGTGCGTCATAGTTATTTACCTCATTGGCTTAATCAACTGACCAATGACTATAAACCTGCAATCCAATAAAGTAACATTTCAACTTTCCAACATTACAACCTTTCAACATTTCCCAACCAAAACAATACAAAAAAAATCCGACAAATACAATACGTAAAAACACGGTAAAAAATGGGTGAAAACACGGTGTATTATGTGAGAATTACGTGCTAATATTACATCAATTATTTAAGTTATTAGTAACAACCTAAACCTCGTCGCAGCAGCTATGAACTTTATCATAAGGGGCACAGGTGAATGATCCAGAAAGCGGATAATACCTGTGCCTTTTTTGTTTAAAGAAAGGTTGGTGCTGCCCGCCAATACCCTGATGGGTAAAACAAAAGAAAAAATTTTATAGGTTTAAAAATTAGCTTTGCTAAGCTGGGTTGAGACGGCAGGGATGGCGTGGTAAAACTGGTCATGTACAGTTCAAAAGCATAAGTAGCCTTTGCACTTTTGGTCTTTGTGCGCCGAAACGAGGGTAGTTTAAGACCGGTTTAAAAAGTCCGATGAAAAAAAAACTAACCAAGAACATTTATGAATGCTTTATATATAATTGGCGGAATAGCTTTATTAATATTTGGAATATGGCTATGCGTTAAGGAAGTGAAAGTTTTTATGATGGGCAAGCAAGATAAATTAGGTGCCGATATTAAAATATTAAGTTCCGGCATTGGTTTCATTATGATAGGACTCTATTTGATTTTTAAATACTTATAGATAACTACTTTGCTTTGTCTGAAAAGGCACGCCTTTGCGCGTCACATTCACTCTATGAAACTAAAATTAAAATAAACAATAAACTCCTAACATAAAAATCATGGAAGTTACTTTAAAGAATAAAATCCGATTTGAAATTATCGCCTTTTACATTGCCGTGCTGGTATTCGGCACAATAATTTTGGATAGAATAATAATGATAATTGCGAGGCCGAATCTTTTGAGTTACCTAAATTATCTCAAGAGCAATTATTATCATATTAGCGGAGCTGATGCAAAAATCGCCTACTTAGCGCTGGTTGTTCAAATCTATTATATAGGGGTATTCCATTTATTGGCAATCGTGATGGCATTTATTGTTCTTTTGAATAAAAAATATAAAATTTACAGGAAGGAATTACTTTATGCTTACCTAATCATAGTTGCAGTTGATATTTTAAGTACAATGATACATTACTGGATAAAGGTGAAATAACAAGCATGAAAATTAAAATAAAAAATATTCTCAGTCAGGCGTAAGCATGAGGGGTAGTGCAAGCGGCAATGGCTACATGCCCCGCATGCAAGGTAAATAGTTTGCTTTGTCCCCTTGCACGATTTTTTTTAATTTGGCAGTCGCGGAATAAGCAGTAAATTCCCTAATAATATACCTTGCCAACATGATTTATTACACCCAACTTATTTTTGTAAAGCCGGGATGCGAGCCGGAGTTCCATGCTTTTGAGGAAAAAGTATTACCTCTTTTGAATGGACATAATGGGGAACTTGTTTATCGGATCAGGCCCGATAAAAGCGCCTTTGTTGAAAGCTGCCGAGAATTACCTTACGAGATCCATTTGGTAACTTTTAACAGTAAAGCTGATTTCGCAGGCTATGCAGCTGACCCTAAACGGCTGGATTTTATTGAAATGAAAAACAACTCCGTAGAAAAGATAATTTTAATTGAAGGGGTGGCTTTGTGATGTTGCTCCTCATTATTTCCCCAAAAGAAAAAACGATCAACCTTGTGCCTTATGCCAAATTTTCAATAAAAATGGATAATATTGTAACCTGATACGGTATTGTACAATATTATCTATGAAAACAGCATTAATTACAGGGATAACGGGCCAGGATGGGGCATATTTAGCGGAATTTTTGCTAAAAAAAGGGTATGAGGTACATGGGATAAAAAGAAGGTCGTCGCTGTTTAATACGGAACGTATTGATCACCTTTACCATGATCCGCATGAGCCAAACGTAAAATTTAAACTGCATTACGGTGATCTTACCGATTCAACCAATCTGATCAGGCTGGTACAGGAGATCCAGCCGGACGAGATCTATAATTTAGGCGCCCAAAGCCACGTAAAAGTGAGTTTTGACACGCCGGAATATACGGCCAACGCCGATGGTATTGGTACACTGCGGATCCTTGAGGCAGTAAGGCTGCTGAAACTCGAACAAAAAACGCGCATTTACCAGGCTGCCACTTCCGAACTTTATGGTTTGGTGCAGGCCGTACCGCAAAGCGAAACCACGCCGTTTTACCCGCGGTCGCCTTATGCGGTTGCAAAATTATACGGCTACTGGATCATCGTAAACTACCGCGAAGCTTATAATATGTTTGCCTGCAACGGCATACTGTTTAACCACGAAAGCCCGGTAAGGGGCGAAACTTTTGTTACCCGTAAAATTACCCGGGCCGCCTCAAAAATTGCCATGGGACTACAGGATTGCCTTTATGTAGGTAACCTTTCGGCCCAGCGGGATTGGGGGCATGCCAAGGATTATATTGAAGCCATGTGGTTAATGCTGCAACAGGATAAACCAGAAGACTTTGTTATTGCTACCGGTGTCACCACTACAGTGCGCGAGTTTATAAAGATGGCATTCGGCGAGCTGGGAATTGAAATTGAGTTTAGCGGCAAGGAGGAAAGCGAGCGCGGGGTGATCATTGATATTGACGATAAAAAAGCAGAAGAATTGGGCCTGAACCGTGAGTCCCTTAAATTTGGACAAACAGTAGTAAAGGTTGATTCAAAATATTTCAGGCCCACCGAAGTGGATCTGTTGATAGGCGATGCAAGCAAAGCGAAAGAAAAATTAGGATGGTCGCCTAAGTACGACTTGCAGGCATTGGTGAGTGATATGGTGCAATCGGACCTGCACATGGTGAAGAAAGACGATTATTTGAAAAAAGGCGGATTTAAAACCTTGAATTATTTTGAGTAAACAATTATCAAATTATTCTGTTCACTTTTGTATATGAAGAAAATATTTAGCACCATACTATTATTATTTTCTATAATTGGCCTTGCCCGGTCACAGTCTGTTTATCAGCCTTATTCGTACCAGTTTTACCAAAAACTGGACGATAGTTTGTATTCGGTCCACACCCGTTTGCATACTTCGTTGAAGCCATTCTTTGCTGATGACTCCTTGTTAAGACAGCGTTACGATTCATTGATGAATTTTGGCGCCGACGGAAAATCGCATGGCTGGGGCTACCGTAAACTGTTTAGTGAGCACCTGATAGATGTAAAAAGTCAGGGTTCAACTTTTTATGCAGATCTTTTACCCGATTTTACTATTGGTAACGATTTTGCGGCAAGTAAGAATACTAACCTGATTTCGCTTGGCTTTCAGATTGGCGGTACGGTGGGGAGCAAGTTTTATTATAACATCAGCGGTTACGATAACCAGGCAACTTTTCCCGGTTACATAAATTCTTATATCAATCAGTCAGCGTTCATTTCTTCCTGGGCCGAACAGCAAACTGCAGCGAATAAATCAAACTTAACAACCCTGTCGCCAAATTATAATAATATCAGCCAGGTTGGTATTGTTCCGGGACAGGCTTATGACAGAACTTTGGGGCAAAATACGGCACAATGGTCGTATATAACCGCCGTGGTGTCATTTACGCCAATAAAGTTCTTAAATATTGAAGCCGGACGCGATAAAACATTTATTGGCGATGGCTACCGTTCCCTGCTACTGTCCGATTTTGCTTCACCTTATCCCTTCCTCAAATTGACCGGCACTTTAGGAAACGTAAAGTATATGGTAATGTGGACCGATATGAACGATCCGGCCACCACTTCGCAGTTCGGGGTAAACCGGAACAAATTTGGCATATTTCATTATCTGGACTGGAATGTCAGCAACCGGATCTCCCTTGGTTTCTTCGAGAATATAATGGGGTACTTTACCGATGATAACGGGCAGAAGCGTCCTTTTGATGTCAATTATATAAATCCGATCATATTTATGGTGCCGATCAATAACTCCAGCGGTAATTCGGATAAATCATTGCTTGGTTTTACAGGTAAATTCAAGATCAGCAGTGGGTTAACAGCTTATGGCCAGTTTGCATTAAATGAATTTCATTCGGCCGACTTTTTTTCCAGCGATGGGGCATCTGACAATAAATATGGCTGGCAATTTGGTTTAAGAGGGCCCAATTTGTTTGGGGTTAAAAACCTGAATTTCCTGGTTGAAACCAATAATGCAAAACCATACACTTATTCCGCCAGGTCGGCTATTGAGAATTATTCAGATAACGGCGAGCCGCTTGCGCATCCCTGGGGGGCTAATTTCAGGGAATTGGTTGGCTTATTAAATTATTCGTATAAACGCTTTGATTTTAGCGGTGAGGCTGACTTTGGAAGGTATGGTTTAGATATAAATGGATTGAACTACGGGATGAATATTTTCCAGCTTTATCCTTATCCTGCCGGGATATACCCAAATGGCGGTGGTTCTTATGGTAATTACACAGGCCAGGGATTGACTACCAACATGATTTACTTTGAAGGGAAAATTGCTTTTGTACTTAACCCTAAATATAATCTAAGGCTTGAGCTTGGCGGGATTTACAGAACAGAAACCAACAGCCAATCTGATTCCAAAACCACCTGGATCACCTTCGGACTGCGGAGCTCGTTCCGTAATCTCTACACAGACATAGCGAGATAGTGAGTGCTGAGTGAGCGAGGTTCTTCACAAAAGGCACTGCGCCTAAAACAATTGCCGACTGTCTACTGCAAAGTGCCAACTTCCCACTGCCAACTCACGAAGCAATTATATGTTTAGCCTGTGGTATGCCTAAAAGCTTCACTTGTGCGGCAATGTGAGCGGAATCGTAACCGCATTCAGCCCATAACTCATGTTGCTCGCCGTGTTCAATTATTCTATCCGGAATGCCTAAACGTACCACCTG
>Ga0316224_1000881_pt1 | contig 37196 bp, 40 predicted proteins | sample TBH18013metaG_FD_206254 | JGI IMG/M metagenome (GOLD analysis project Ga0316224, IMG submission 206254) | Freshwater microbial communities from Trout Bog Lake, Wisconsin, USA - TBH18013 | ecosystem: Environmental > Aquatic > Freshwater > Lake > Hypolimnion/Profundal zone | place: USA: Wisconsin... | reverse complement strand
GTGGCGATACTTACTCGCGGCGTATATCCCGGACTACAACGGACGGGTGCGATGTTCTGGACCGGCGATATTGATGCCTCGTGGGACGTGCTGCGGCGTCAGGTGGTGGATGGTCTTAATACCTGTCTGTCGGGCATTCCTTACTGGAATACTGACATTGGCGGATTTACCCTTAACCAGTATCCACAAGGGTGCGAAAGCACAGAATACCGCGAATTGTATGTGCGGTGGTTCCAGTTCGGCACATTTTTTGGCATGTTCAGATCGCATGGAACCCAGACTCCGAGAGAACCCTGGCGTTTTGGCAAGCCTGGGGAGACCACCTATGACACACTGTTGCGCTTCGCAAATTTGCGTTACCGGTTGATGCCCTATCTTTACTCCTGCGCATGGAATATCACCAGCCAGAATGGCACACTGATGCGCGCGCTCGTGATGGATTTCCCCAAAGACCCGGTGGCGCGCGTTTGCCCGAACCAGTTCATGTTCGGTCCGGCCCTGATGGTTTGCCCAGTGCTAAATTCCCAGCTTGGCTGGGAGAAAATTGGAAGTGAGCACTTCATTGATGCCACGGGAAAGGTCGGTGGCCTGACCGCAACCTATTATCTGGGGACCAATTTCGGAAAAATAATTGCCAGCCGCTTTGAGCCCATGCCGGTGATCCCGGTCACGCAAAAAGTGGATGGCCTTCCGAACGAGCACTACAGCGTTCGTTGGATCGGAACATTAGCAACCGGCCCGGCACCTGCAACCTATAAATTCAACTTGGCGGCGGATGATGGTTATCGTCTGACCCTTGATGGCAAGACGGTGATTGAGGACTGGACAACTCATCCTACCACTAGCAGAACGGCGAGCATTGATCTTCCGGCGAATAGCCAGGTGCCAATTGTTATAGAGTATTTCCAAGATACTGCGGGACAGGACTTGGAACTAAAGATTACCAGCAAGAACAACAGCAAGCCGGTAGATATCTCGCGCGAGGTGGTGTTGCCTGCCGGGACGGACTGGTATGATTTCTGGACTGGTGAACGTTTTGCGGGTGGGCGACAGGCGACTCCCGATGCACCGCTGAATCGTATTCCTTTATATTTGCGCGCCGGCAGTATTGTGCCGATGGGACCTACCATGCAATACACCAGCGAAAAGCCGACTGACCCGCTTGAGATCAGGGTCTGCCCGGGTGCGGATGGAACATTCACACTCTATGAAGATGCCGGAGAGGGGTTCGCCTACCAGAAGGGCAAACGCTCCGAGATTCAACTTGCGTGGAATGATAAGGCCGGCATATTAACCATCGGCAAACGGCACGGTTCTTTTCCCGGCATGCTCAAACAGCGGACGGTTCGCGCCGTATTGGTTCGCAACGGGGTTGGCGGTGTTGATCCTGTCGCCCATGCCGATGTCGAAATTGTTTATGACGGAGCCGCGTTGGGCATTCCGCTGAAGCAGTAGTTTTAATATCCAGATCTTTCCAGTTTGGGCGGGACAATATTCGTTGAAATTTATGTTTATCACCACACACTTCGCTGCCGCTCGCTATTATTAAACATTTCGTTCGATTACCGATCATTACTTGTGTTGCATGAAGACTTTTATTAATGTCGCTCTTTTTTTCGTATTAATCGCTGGTAATGGAGCGGCGCAGGATACAAAAGCGGACGGCGACCGCTCATTGTCACTTGCCCGACGCACGGAAAATAAAATCTTCCGCGCCAACGTCCAGCCACACTGGCTGCCGGGCAATCAGCGTTTTTGGTATCGTGTTCAAACCAGCCCAAACAAATGGGAATATGTCCTGGTGGATGCCGCCTCGGGTAAAATCATGCGAAGTGCCAGCGCAGATGTATTGCATCTGCCCGCCGATGCACCGCCCCATACTTCGACGTGGACTATGCCGAAAATCCATCCCAGCCGTGACACGGGCAAGGCTACCAGCATCCGTTTCTTCAATGACATGATGGACTCGGTTGAACTGTTCTCAATTGATGCCGCCGGTGAACGGCAGTCCTATGGCCGCGTGCATCCGAATGACGCGCGCAACCTGAATACTTACGTCGGCCATGTCTGGGTGGTAACGGACGCCACCGGCACCCTGCTCGGTGTTTTCGAAGCCTACTCTGAAAATCTGCAAATCATCGTGGATGGTCCTGGCAAAAAAGTCGTCGCGCCAGCGATGCCGCAAAAGACCCGTAACGCGGACGAGTCGCCCGATGGCAGATGGCGCGTTCAGTTTGGTAATAACAATGTCGCGCTCGTCGAAACCGCTTCCGGCAACACCACTGAACTCACGCAGGATGGCAGCGCCGCAAATCCATATTTTGAACCGGCGACGTGGTCGCCCGATTCACAGAGCTGCGTTGTGTGTTCCGAAACCAAAGTTCCCCGCCATATTGTTACAATCGTGGAATCGTCGCCGCGCGACCAGCTTCAGCCCAAATTACAGACGTATGATTATTTCAAGCCTGGCGACGAACTTCCACGGATTCAACCGTTTTTGATCCGGGTTGCGGACAAGAAGATTTTGTCTGTCACGAATGAGCTTTTTCCCAACAATTTCACGCCAGATGGCGATTTAAATTTTCATTGGTCGCCGCGCAGCGATGAATTCTACTTCGAATACAACCAACGCGGGCATCAGCTTTACCGCGTTCTAGCGGTCAACACCACCAACTGCGCGGTGCGGACAGTTGTAGAGGAACGCAGCAAAACGTTCATCGAATACGGAACCAAGACGTGGCATGATTGGCTGGACGATTCAGGTGGACTGCTTTGGATGAGCGAGCGTGACGGCTGGGCGCATCTATGGCTTTACGACGTGGCAACTGGCTCGGTGATAAATCAGGTCACGCGCGGCGACTGGGTTGTGCGAACGGTTCTAAAAGTGGACGCGGCAAGACGGCAGGTGTGGTTTCTCGCCGGTGGCGTGCGTCCAGGCGAAGACCCGTATCACGAACAACTTTGCCGGGTAAATTTCGACGGCTCCGGCTTTGTTCAACTAACGCAAGGCGACGGCAACAACTCGGTGGAATTTTCACCGGACGGCAAATACTTCATCGCCCGATGGTCGCGCGTGGATCAACCGACTGTCACGGAACTGCGCCGCAGCGATGATGGTAAATTGATCTGTGAACTCGAACGCGCTGACGCTTCGCAATTGCTCAAGTCTGGATGGACGCCGCCGGAACGTTTCATGGCGAAAGGTCGCGATGGCCAGACTGATATTTACGGCGTTATTATCAAGCCGTCGAACTTTGATCCGAAGAAAAAATATCCCGTGGTCGAAGAGGTTTATGCCGGCCCGCAGGATTCCTTTGCCCCGGAGAGTTTCGGGCGGCAACTGCGGCAGCACAGCATCGCCGAACTCGGTTTCATCGTTGTGCAGTCCGACGGTATGGGAACCGATAATCGCGGCAAAGAATTTCAAGACGTGTGCTGGAAAAATCTAAAGGACGCCGGCTTTCCTGACCGGATCGCGTGGATCAAAGCGGCAGCGAAAACACGGCCGTGGATGGATTTGTCGCGTGTGGGCATCTACGGCGGTTCGGCGGGCGGCCAGAGTGCGATGCGCGCCTTGCTCGATTACAATGACTTCTACAAGGTCGCCATCGCCGACTGCGGCTGTCATGACAACCGCATGGACAAACTATGGTGGAATGAGCAATGGCTTGGCTGGCCCGTGGACGATGCATACGCACGCAGTTCAAACGTAGTGGACGCTTACAAACTGAAAGGCAAGCTGTTACTAATGGTCGGCGAGTTGGATCACAACGTTGATCCTGCCTCGACCATGCAGGTGGTCAACGCGCTGGAAAAAGCGAACAAGGATTTTGAGTTCATAGTCATCACTGGCTCGGATCATGGTTCGGCAGAGACGCCTTATGGAAGCCGCCGCCGGATGGATTTTCTTGTGCACAATCTACTTGATGAGGAATGATAAAAATGAGGCGAGAATAGTTAAAATAGACCTGACCTTGTTGCGGATTTGTGGGCTATAGCAAACTCTATTGACACTTATACACTAAGTGGCAGCCTCGGAGGGATGAAAGCCTATGGCCTTGATTTGCGGGAGCGGATCGTGCGTTTTGTCAGCGTTGGCGGTAGCAAAGTTGAAGCGGCCAAACGCTTCGGCGTGGCGTGCAAGACGGTCTATCATTGTTTAACGCTGGCCAAAGCGGGGGCGCTGGCTCCGAAGGAGGGCTGGGGCAGTTGGAAGAAATTTGAACCCGCCAAGGTGCGGGCTTATGTGGCCAAACACCCGGACGCGATGCTGTGGAAGATTAGTCGGGGCTTCCACGGGACGGATGGTGGGGTCTCGAGTGCGTTGCGTTTGCTGGGCATCACGCTAAAAACTCGTAAAATATCGGGAAAAATTGAGCCGCTAGTTTTATTTATTTGAGATCACCAACTTTAGGCTCCACCGAGTAGAGTTGGCGAAATCCAGTGGGGCTGACGCCAGTCAGGCCATGGAAGTGGCGGTTGAAGTTGGAAAGGCTTTCAAAGCCGCTGGCGTAAGCAATTTCTGCAACCGTCTGGTCGGTCTCAATCAGCAGCTTCCGCGCGTGGCCGATTCGGATTTCATTGATGAAGTTAGTTAGTGTCCGTCCGGTCACGCGTTTGAAGTAATGGCATAATGCCGACCGGCTCATGCCAATCCGGCGGGCGATGAGGTCATGATCCAGCGGTCCGGTGAAGTGCGCAAATACCCACTGATAGACCTGGTTCACGCGCCCCGCCGCCCGGTCGTCCAGAGACGGCACAAATCCGCGGCTCGATAGTTCGTGGCCTGCGGCGCATTCCAGTTTTTGAAAAACGTTCAGCAGGCCGATCAACCGCTCCAGCCCGGTCATTCCCAGCATCCGGCGCATCAGGTCGCCCACGGCTTCACAGATTGACCCGGTGAACTGAACCCCGCGTTGCGAACGCTGAAGCAGGTTCTGCATTTTAGCAAGTTCAGGCCGGCGCAGAAATCCGTCGCCAAAGCAGTCCGCACGAAATTGGATAACCACCGAGTGGGCTACGGTGGCAGGCGTGGTGCCGATCGCATCATTGTGCCAGAAATGTGGCAGGTTGGATCCCAGCAGCACCAAATCGCTCGGCACGAAGCGGGCGATGTGGTCGCCAATAAAGCGGCTGCCCCGGCTCTGGACGATGTAGGTGAGTTCATATTCCGGGTGGAAGTGCCACGGGCTGGAGAATGCGGGGAGGCGAAATTCCCGCAGCGCGAAGGAGCTTTGTCCGCCGCGCGGAATCAACTCGAACTCCGCTTTATTCATCCGTTCCATGCTTTTGTCCAATCAGAATAGAAGTTTGGCAATAGGGAGGCAATCTCCGACAATGGACAGGTAGCATCCTGCCAGCGGAATTGTCACACTGTTTCAAAGAGCCAATTTCGTATGAACGCCACCCTGTCTCCGAAAGAACGAATGCGCCGCACGCTCTGGCGGCAACCGGTGGATCGGTTGCCGGTGCAGACCAATTACACGCCGGTGATGAGCCGGAATCTTCAGGCCGCTTTCCACGTCACATCCGCCGAATTGCCCGCCCGGCTCGATAATCATCTCCTGCGTCTTGACCTTACCCATCCCAAGCGCATGAGCGCGGATGGAAAAGTTAGCTTCGACTGGTGGGGTGCCGGCTGGGATACACAGACTGAAGGATACTGGCATTCATTCTCGCCGCTTGCTGAAGTCACAGATCTCGCTGCCTTTCTGTGGCCTAACCCGGAGGCTCCGGGCTTGCTGGATGACGCCGCCCGCGCGCTGGCCGCCGACGGCGGACAGCATTTTGCTGCGCCGAATTTTGGCATGTGCCTCTTCGAGCGCGCTTGGTCGCTGCGCGGCTTCGACGCTCTTCTGATGGATCTCGTGGACGAACCGGAGTGGGCCGAGGAATTGCTCGAACGCATCACCGTCATTCAGATTAAACTCGCGCAGCGCTTTGTCGCCCTCGGCGTGGACGGCGGTTATTTTGGCGACGACTACGGCGCGCAGCGCAGCATGCTCTTTTCGCCGAAAATCTGGCGGGAGCTGTTCAAGCCCCGGCTCGCCCGCATATTCGCCGTGTTTCGCAACGCCGGTATGCCGGTCATTCTCCACTCCGATGGCGACATCTGGGACATACTGCCGGACCTGGTCGAGATTGGACTGACCTGTTTAAACCCCGTCCAACCGGAAGTCTTGGAGCATAAACGGCTCTACCGTGAGTTTGGTTCAAAGGTCAGTTTCTACGGCGGCATTTCCACGCAAACCGTTTTGCCGGCCGGCACGCCCGATCAGATTCGGGCGGCCACGGCTGCCTGTGTTCGCGATCTTGCACCCGATGGCACCGGACTGATTCTCGGCCCGTCGCACCGGATGCAGTCCGACATTCCTGTGGAGAACGTGGCGACCATGCTGGATGCCTTTCCGAAAAACCGCTGATTTTTCCCCAAATCAATTTTGATTGTCGCATGAGAAAATCAATCCAACGCCGCGAGCAAGTCAGCACCGTATTCCAGCAACGTTTCGGTGGATTGCCAGCTCTCTGGGGGCGTGCGCCGGGCCGCGTGGATTTGATGGGAAGCCACACCGATTACAACCTCGGCCATGTGCTCACGCTGCCGATTGGGTATGACACCTGGATCGCCTGCCGCCCGCGCGTGGATCGCATTGTGCGGCTCTTCTCCCAGAATCTTGAGGCGGAAAGTGTTTTCAGCCTGGATCAAATTCAAGCCGACCCGCAGCAGCGCTGGAGCAATTATGTGCGCGGTGTGGCCGCCGTGCTGCTCGCCGAAAATTTTTCACTGCAAGGTTTCGACGGCGTCATCCACAGCACCGTGCCCATGAGCAGCGGTTTGAGTTCCTCGGCGGCGTTGGAATGTGCAACCGCCACAATCTTTGAGGCGCTGGGTGGCTGGAAACTTGATCCGGTGAATAAGGCTTTGTTGTGTCAGCGGGCGGAGAACCAGTTCGTTGGCGTCAACTGCGGCATCCTCGACCAATATACTTCCTGCGCCGGTCACGAAGGTTGTGCCTTGCTGCTCGACTGCCGCGACCTGTCAAATCGCCCCGTGAAACTTGCCGCCGGCATCCAGGTCGTCATCTGCGACACGAAGTTCAAGCGTGAACTGGCCGGCTCCGAATACGGCCAGCGGCGGGCGCAATGCGAGGAAGGCGCGCGCCGTCTGGGACTCAAGGCGCTCCGGGAAATCCCGCTGCCGCAATTCATTGCCCGCGAAAGCGAATTGCCGCCCGAAGTGGCGAAGCGGTGCCGGTTCATCGTCGAGGAGAACGACCGCGTGCTAAAACTGGCGGCGGCGCTTCGAGACTTTGACCGGCCAGCCATCCGGCAGCTCACCGCCGAGTCATTTCAAGGCGCCTGTGAGCTTTATGAAATCGGCGCTCCCGCCATGCACGCGATGATGCGGGCCATGCTGGCGGCGCCGGGCGTGATCGGCGCGCGCCAGGCCGGTGCCGGCTTCGGCGGATGCATGGTTGCCTTCGTTGAAGCAGCGCAGGTAGAGGCCTTCGTCGCCGCCACCCGGACGCATTATTCTGCGAGGACCGGAACCGACCCTGAAATATATCCCGTCACCGCTGCCGCCGGCGCGGGAATGATTTGATCCAACCAAAACCAACACCAACAACACCATCAACCACATGAACCAACCGACCAAACTACCCGAACTAACCTTAAATTATCCGGTCACCCCGGAACAAACCACCCGCTACCAGCGCGACGGACACATCCTGTTGCGCGGCGTGGCCACGAAAGCTGAAATCGCCGCGTATCGTCCGGTCATCCTGGAGGCGCGTGACAAATACGGGGCCGAGTCCACTCCGCTGGCCCAGCGCGATACTTATGGCAAGGCCTTTCTCAAAGGCATGAACCTCTGGCCGAAAGACGGAGGCGTAAAGAAATTCGTGCTCGCCCGCCGTTTTGCCAAAATCGCCGCCGAGCTGCTGGGCGTGGACGGCGTGCGCGTTTATCACGACCAGGCGCTGCTCAAAGAAGCGGGTGGCGGACTGACGCCGTGGCATCAGGACCAGCATTACTGGCCGTTGCTGACCGACAACACTATCACCATGTGGATGCCGCTGGTGGACGTGACGCCGGAAATGGGCACGATGCATTTTGCTTCCGGCTCACACAAGAATGGTTATCTCGGCGACCTGCCCATCAGCGACGAGAGCGAAATCAAGTTCGAGCAGTTCATTCAGGAACGCGGTTATGCCAAGGTGCCCGGCAATGCGATGGCCGCCGGCGACGCCACGTTCCACTACGGCTGGACGTTGCACGGCGCACCGGGCAATTCCAGCAACCGCAACCGCGAAGTGATGACCATCATCTGGTATCCCGATGGCACGCGCGTTGGTCCTTTGGACAACGCCAACCGGTTGCGCGACCGCAACCGCTGGATGCCAGAGCTTAACCCCGGCGACCTCGCCGCGAGCGAGTTGAATCCGCTGGTTTTCAAACGCTAACAGTTTTCCATTCTGCAATGACTTTTAACCCCGCCCATTGCCGCTTCGTTCCTGATTTGGAATGGAATCGTCGCGCGATGACAACCCCGCTGGGACCGACGCACGGCGGCTTGGTGGTGGATCGCGCGGGTCATATCTATTGCAGCACCGACGGCGCGCGGCCGGTCATCGTGTTCACACCGGAGGGCGTGGTGGTGCGCGAGTTTGGCCCCGAACTTGCAGGCATCCACGCCATGACGCTGGCTGAGGAGGAGGGTGAGGAATTTCTTGTCTGCACGCACCTGCTGCAACATCGCATCGTCAAGCTCACCCGCGCAGGCCATGGGCTGTGGTCGTTGGGTGCGCCGATGGAATCTGGCCTTTATCGTGGACCTGACGATTTCAAACCCACCGCCGCCGTCGTCGCGCCGGACGGTTCGCTGTTCGTCGCGGATGGCTATGGTGCGTCGGTCATCCACCAGTTCGACGCCTGGCGGCGCCATGTGAAATTCTTCGGCGGCGCGGACGCTGGTCCCGGGCAATTATGCAACTGTCATGGATTATCCCTGGATTGTCGCGGGTCGCAGCCGCTTCTGCTCATCTGTGACCGCCGCAATCGCCGGCTTGTCCATTACGACCTCGATGGTCGCTTCATCGGTGTGCTGGTGGAGGAATTGCGCCGCCCATGCAGCGTGGCTTTCGTCGGCGAATTTCTCGCTGTCGCTGAACTTGAAGGCCGCGTCACCATCTTGGATCGCGAGAATCGCAGCGTGGCTGTTCTCGGCGATAACCCGGACCAGACCCAGTGGGCGAACTACGATGTGCCGCCTGTCCGATGGCATGATGGTATCTTCAACGCGCCGCACAGCGTCTGCTTCGACGCGCAGGGAAATCTTTTTGTTTCGGAGTGGAACTCAACCGGGCGATTGACCAAGCTGATGAAAATCAACCTTCTTCCCAAACCATGATATGATGACTCCTACCACAAACAGCAGACCGCCCAGCGCCGATGAGGACGCCGTCTTCAACCGCACCTATATCTTCGCCATCGCTCTTTGTGCTGCGCTAGGCGGACTCATGTTCGGTTACGACTGGGTGGTGATCGGTGGCGCGGAACTTTTTTACGAAAAATATTTTCACCTCGCGGGCGCACTGCAAGTGGGCTGGGCCATGAGCAGCGCATTGATTGGGGCGCTGGCCGGAGCGTTGTTTGCCGGTACCTTGAGCGACAAGTTTGGGCGCAAACCGTTGCTGCTCATTTCCGGTTGGCTGTTCATCCTGACTTCCATCGGCACGGGGCTGGCGCCGGATTTTCTTTTTTTCATTGCCAGCCGGCTGCTCGGTGGCGTGGCCATCGGTATCGCCTCCAACCTCTCGCCGCTTTACATTGCGGAAATCGCGCCCGCGAGCATGCGCGGCCGGCTGGTCTCGGTCAACCAGCTCACCATCGCCATCGGTGTGATGCTGGCGCAAATTGTGAACTGGCTGATTGCGCAGCCGACGCCGCCCGGCACGAGTGTGGAGCAGATTCCGTTTGACTCCTGGAACGTGCAGGTCGCGTGGCGCTGGATGTTCGGTGTGACGGCCGTGCCCGCCGCGATTTTTTTCATCGCCATGTTTCTGGTGCCGGAAAGTCCGCGCTGGCTGGCGAAGAAAGGACGTTCCCAAAAGGCCTTGAAAGTGCTGGAGAAAATCGGCGGGGCGGCTTACGCGGCGCGTTCGGTGAAAGACATCGAAGCCACGCTGGTCAACGAAATTGACAAGGTGGATTTGCGCGAACTGCTCGCGCCGAAGGTGCTGAAGATTTTGTTGCTGGGGGTGGTGCTGGCGGTGTTTCAGCAATGGTGCGGCATTAACGTGATTTTCCAATATGGCTCGCGCATCTTTGCGGACGCTGGCTATGCGGTGTCAGGCATTTTATTCAGCATCGTGATCACCGGTGTCGTCGCGGTGTTGATGACGTTTGTCGCCATCGCCACCGTGGATCGCTGGGGACGACGCGGGCTGATGTTGAGCGGCGCGTTCGGACTGACGCTGATCTACGCGGCCACTGGCTGGGCCTATCATGAACATGTCACGGGACTGATTCCGGTCGTCCTGGTGGTGGCCGCCATTGCGTGTTACTGTTGCACACTGGCTCCGATCACATGGGTCATCCTCTCCGAGATTTTTCCGAACCGCATCCGGGGCGGCGCGATGTCCGTTTCGGTGGTCGCACTCTGGCTCGGCAATTTCCTGCTCTCCCAGACTTTTCCGGTGATGTATGAAAAGCTCGGCCTCGCTCATTGTTTCTGGGTATACGCCGGCATCTGTTTAGTTGGTTTCATCTTCATCTATTTCAAACTGCCCGAAACCAAGGGTAAGACCTTGGAGCAAATCGAACGGGAGTTGGTGGATTAACCCGCTTGAAGAGATGACACCTGCGGCGGAAACTTAATTTTTGCGGGGCGCAACCGACGCGGGTGATTAGTTAGTCTGGCCTCCCGTGAATGAGCGGCATATTTTCTAATTACTGGACGCGGAAGCGAACCAGATAAAATTGCTTTAGCTGATGACAAGACCTGGAAAACAACTGTTCATATGCCGGATGCCACGGCTGGCGCTGCTGGCCTGCTCGGTTTTTGAGCGGGAGATCACGCTGCACACTTGCGGGGCGGAACACATCGCCGAGGTTCGATTCTTTGAGATGGGTCTGCACGACCGGCCGGATCAGCTCCGCGCCACGTTGCAGGAAAATCTCGACGCCGTGGATGCGCGATCTGATATCGAGGCCGTGGTGCTGGCCTATGGCCTCTGCGGTCGCGGCACGGCGGGGCTTCGTCCATTGCGCCACAGGCTCGTCATCCCGCGCGCCCATGATTGCATCACCGTTTTCATGGGCAGCAAGGAAGCCTACGCCGAACATCAGCGGCGTTGTCCGACTTGCTACTACTACACGCCTGGCTGGAATCGCGAACGACGCGTGCCTGGGCCGCAAAGGCTGGAAATGATAAAAGTGGAACTGGCCAAAAAGTTTGAGCCGGACGAGGTCGAGTTTCTCATCGAGACCGAACGTGAACAATGGGCGATGCATGACACCGCCACCTATCTCGAACTGGGCACAAGCGATGCGAAAGCGGAATCGGCATATGCGCAGAAGTGCGCTGCGTGGCTGGGCTGGAAGTTTGAGCATCAACCCGGCGAGCCGGCCTTGTTGCGCGATTTGCTCTGGGGCAATTGGGATGCCGAACGTTTTCAAATTATTGAACCGGGAATGCAACTGGGCCACGCGCCGGACGAAACGATCCTGCGCGCCGAACAAGTGCCAACCAAACCTCCGATCAAATGAGCAGCGGGGCGCATATTCAGGTCGAGTTGGAATCTGGTGAGCGCCGGGACATTTCAGCCCTACGCGACAATTGTTCATTGGCCGATGTGCTCGCAGCACAGGGGTTGCCGCTGAACACGCGTTGCGGCCAGCGCGGACTTTGTCGCGGCTGCGAAGTCGAATTGCGCGCCGGTTCGCTCCTGACAGACAACGGCGCAGTCAGCGCGCCCGCCACCGTCCAAGCCTGCCGCGCGCGACTCGCCGGTCCAGCGTTCATTCACATTCCTGCGCGCTCGCGCATTGAGCACCGGCCCCAAGTTGGCGAGACGTTTGAAATCGCCATTCCTTACGCGCATCAGCCGTTGTTTTCACCCGTGCCCGGGGTTCGCGATCTGGCTTTTGCCGTGGATGTGGGAACGACCACCGTGGTCGTCCTGCTTGTGGATTTGGTGACGGGCGAAGTGCTTTCCCGGGCGGGCGCGTTCAACGAACAAATCCGCTTCGGCGACAATGTGGTTACCCGTATTGAAGCCGCTCGAAAACCAGAGGGCCTGGCTGCTTTGCAGCGCGCCATCGTGATGGAAACCATCCAGCCGCTGCTGCTGCAAGCCTGCGAGCGGGCCGGGCGATCGCTGGATCGAATTGCCGGTGGCGCGATGGCCGGGAACACCACGATGCTGCATTTGCTCGTCGGTGAAGACCCAACGCCGCTGGGCATCGCGCCGTTCACGCCGCGTTTCATCGCGGGCAGAAGAACTTTGGCCAAGGAAATCAAGTTGGCTGCGGACCGCCTGGCGCCGGAGACCCCCATACAACTGTTGCCCGGATTTTCGGCTTATGTGGGCGCGGACATCACAGCCGGAGTTTATGCCAGCGGCATGGTGTTCGACCCAACCCCGAGCCTGCTGGTGGACATCGGCACGAACGGTGAGATCATTTTGCAAAGCGGTGGCAAGTTAACCGCCTGTGCCACTGCCGCCGGCCCGGCGTTTGAAGGCTGCGGCCTGCGCTGCGGCACGCGGGCGCGCGACGGTGCAGTCAGTGACCTGCGACTGAAGCTTGATCCGTTTCAACTCGATACTGAAACCATTGGCAACGTCCCGCTCGCGCGGGCGAACGGACTTTGTGGTTCGGCGTATGTGGATTTTCTGGCGACGGCGCGGAGCTGCGGTTTGCTCGGCGTGGCGGGACGATTTGATTTGGCCGCGTGGGAAAAACTGCCCGTGCAAAACCGCGTCACCGACGAGGGCGAACGGGCATTGCGCCTGACGGATGCCAACGGCGCAGGCGCGTTGCGCATCAGCGAAGTGGATGTGGCGCTGCTGTTGCAGGCCAAGGCGGCGATTGGCGCGGGTATTGAAATTTTGCTGGAAACGGCGGGCATCCGCGCGGCGGACCTCGGGCGCGTTTATCTCGCGGGAGGCTTTGGAATGCATCTGAATGTCGCGCACGCCATCGCCATTGGCCTGCTGTCGGGCTTCCACGAGGAGCAGGTGCGCGTGGTCGGCAACACGTCGCTGGCCGGCGCGTTGCTGGCGCTGGTGGACCGCACCACGCTCGACGAAATGGAAAATCTGCGCACGCAGATGAAAGTCATCGAGCTAAATCTCGCCGCCGATTTCGAAGACCGTTACATCGAACACCTGATGTTGCCATGAATGATTTTCCCGCCATCCCACTTTTGGAGCACCGGCCTTACGACCGGGTCCGGGAATTGTATCTGTTTCAGGAGCCGATGCTGATGGCGGCCATCCGCCGGGGCGATCGGGGCGAAGCACGACGCATCATCAACTATGTTCTCGTTCATATTTACAGCGCCGGTGAAGAGCGGAGTGATTTGCTGAAAGGGTTGCTGTTAGAGTTGGTGGTGATGATTTCGCGCGCGGCGGTCGAGGCGGGCGCGGTGCAATCCGAAGTGCTGGGCATGAACTTCCGTTTTCTTACCGAGTTGGCCGGCATCAATGACGATGAGGATCTGGCCGCGTGGCTGCGCAAGACGCTGGAGCATGTGTTCTCGACCATCGAACGGCAGGAGGATTTCACACCACCGCTGCTGGTGGGCAAGGCGCTCGATTTCATGCGGATGAATTTACATCGGGATATCTCGCGGGACGAGACGGCCCGGCACGCGGGGATTTCGCCCAGCCATTTCTCGCGGCTGCTGAAGGAGCGCACGGGGCGGTCATTTACTGAATTGCTGCGGCAATGCCGGGTGGACCTTGCATGCGATCGGTTGCGAACGACCGAAGAGTCACTGGCGCAAATCGCCGACACCTGTGGCTTCTGCGACCAGAGCTATTTCACGCGGGTGTTCCAAGACGTAAAAGGCGTGACGCCGAAACAATTCCGGGAAACCGGCCAGACCAATGGCAGTCAAACCTTGGTGGCCCGGACGGCGCGGCTCATGGCGGTCAAGTGCGTGGGCGTCGTTCCACAGCAACCACCAATGATGCGCACACCGGCGGCGAGCAGACGGGTGGCGGTCGCCGCCATTTCCTCCGGCGTGGCGTCATAGATTGTGCCGCCATTTTCGATGCGCGGCGAACCGGCGTTTGGTTGGACGATTACCATGGCCTTGCCAGCAGCCTCGACGAGTTGTTCGGCAAGCTTCACATAATCATCGAGGCTCAAGCCTGTCCCGCAATTTGCGCCCACAATCTCGGCCCCGGCCCGGGTGGCGCGTTGCACGGCTTCGGTGACACTCGTGCCCATCATGGTGCGGAATTCGCTTCCGGTTTTCTGGAACGCATAGGTGACGATGACGGGCACGTTGCTGGCGCAAGCCTTCGCGGCTTCAATCCCGACCACGGCTTCGGCCGGGTCGCTCATGGTTTCAACCAGGATGGCATCGACACCGCCTTCAATCAGCGCGGCGATCTGGGCTTGAAAAACCTCGCGCAAATCATCTGCGGTGATATCACCCACCGGTTCCAGAAAATCACCAAACGGCCCGACGTCGCCCAGCACCCAGCCATTGTCACCGGCCGCGGCACGGGCCACGCGGGCGGCAGCGCAATTCAATTCCGCCCCGCGCCCGGCCAGGCCGTGGGGTTCGAGGGCGAATAGTGAACCACCAAAGGAGTTGGTGGTAATGAGGTCGCACCCGGCATTGCGATAAGCCAGGTGGATGCCAGCGACATCTGCCGGACGGTTGACATTCCAAAGCATGCCACATTCGCCGCTGGTCAGGCCGCGCGCGAGCAGTTGCGTGCCCATCGCCCCGTCGCAGACGAGGGGGTGCCGGGAAAGTTCGCTGAGCAATGGAGTGGTATTCATAGGGTGGTTGACTAATCGAAGATTACCGTGCGGTTGCCACAGAGAAAGACGCGGTCCTCGAAGACCAGCCGCAGTGCGCGGGCGAGAACCATTTGTTCGACATCATGTCCGGCCTGCGAGAGGTCGTGCGCGGTGTGGGTGTGGTCCACCGGGATGACCTGCTGGACGATAATGGGGCCTTCATCCAGTTTTTCGGTGACAAAGTGTGCGGTGGCCCCAATGACCTTGACGCCGCGCTCAAAGGCCTGTTGATACGGCCGCGCCCCGGCGAACGCGGGCAGGAATGAGTGGTGGATGTTCAGGATACGCGCAGGAAATCGGCTCACGAACTCCGGCGTCAACACCCGCATATATTTTGCCAGGACGAGATAATCTGGCTGCAAGGGATCAATGATCTTGAGCAATTGCGCCTCATGCGCCTCGCGCGGGAGCAATTCGTGACTGAGGTGATGAAACGGCAGATTGAACTTGGTGACAAGCGGCTGCAGCCTGGCATGATTGCTGATCACGGCGAGCACCTCGGCGTTGAGTTCGCCAAATGCGTGGCGAATCAAAATGTCACCCAAACAATGGTGTTCGGTGGACGCCAGCACCACGATCCGTTTTGGCTTCAAATGGGATAGGCGCACGCTGGCGTCGGTCGGCAGGGCCGTGCGGACTTCGGTTTCGAGTTGGCCGGCATCCACCGCGCCGTCGAATTCCGTGCGCATGAAAAACCGCGCCGAGGGGCGCTCCACGAATTCCTGGTTACCGACCACGTTGACGCCATGTTTGAACAGCACGCCGGTGATGCGGTGCACCAAACCCGGCTGGTCGGCGCATTCTACGAGTAGAACCTGCGAGTTCATTGGGTAACCCGAAATTGCTTCATGCGTATGTTTTAGCCCCGATCAGGAAGGATGGCAATACCCGCCGGGTCGAAAAGCACCAAAGCACCAAAGAATCATACCGGATTACAAGACGGCAGTGAGGTTGCGGGCTAAATTGCCGGCGTTATGAATGAACTGCATCCGCTCACGCAAGCCATCATCGCTGGGAAACGCAAGGAAGTCGCCGACCTCGTCAACCAATGTCTGGCCGCCGGTGAAACCGCCGGGGCCATCGTCGAGCACCGGCTGGTGCCGGGCATGGCCATCGTGGGCGAGAAGTTTAAAAGGAATGAAATCTTTGTTCCCGAAATGCTCATCGCCGCTCGCGCCATGAAAGAAGCGTTGAAGATTTTGGAACCGGCGCTCGTGGCCGCCGGCGTGAAACCCGAGCACAACGCTGTCATCGGCACGGTGGAGGGGGATCTGCATGACATCGGCAAAAACCTCGTCGCCATGATGTGGAAGGGCGCAAACATCGAGGTCATTGATCTCGGCGTGAATGTGCCGCCGGCCAAGTTTGTGGAAGCCATCAAACAGCACAAACCCAAGCTGGTGGGGTTGTCCGCGCTGCTTACAACTACAATGCCGGCCATGCGCGACACGGTGAAAGCCATTCGCGAAGCCGGGATCGCCGTAAAAATCTGCATCGGTGGGGCTCCGATCACCCACGAGTTCGCGCGGGAGATTGGTGCGGATGGATATTCGGCCGATGCCGGCAGCGCCGTGGACACGGCCATGGAGTTATTGCAGGGCAAAGCTTGAAGGAATTGAAAGAATATCAATCACCATGCACTACAAATCCCTGGCCATTTCCGACCCGTTGGAACTGATCTTCGGCCTTGCGCCCAAACCCGTTACCACGCGCAGCGGCATGGTGATTGGCGGCGGCACGGTTTACCCAGAACTGAATTTCACGCTGCCGCCGATGAGTATTGACGCCGGCACCATGCCGGAGGTGCGACGCAATTACGAACAAATCATCGAAGGCGCACTGCGCCGGGCGGCGGATTTGGAAACACCCGGTGTCGTCATTGAATTCGAGACGCTGCCGCCGATGACCGAGCATCCCCAATGGGGTTTGGATATCGCGAAAGTCTTGCTGGAAGGCATGGAGCGGGAAAAGAATCGCAGCGGTTTGAAGAGCGTCCTGCGCATGACGCCCAACGACAACCGCGAGTTTGAGCGCCCACCGCTTATGCGGCGTGGCCGATACTGGGAGGCGATGCTGGAATTGTTTGAAGGCTCGGCGGCAGCCGGCGCGGAATTGTTGAGCATCGAATCGGTCGGCGGCAAGGAATTGCACGATGAAGCTCTGGTCAATGGCGACCTGGCCGCTAGCATTTTTTCGCTCTGTATCCTTGGCGAACGCGACATGCGTTTCCTTTGGACATATCTCCAGAAGATTGCGGATAAACACGGCGTGAAGTGCGCGGGCGATACCGCCTGCGGCTTTGGCAATACCGCGATGGTGCTGGCCGAGCAGAAGATGATTCCGCGAGTATTTGCCGCCGTAGTGCGCGCAGTCACTGCTGTGCGTTCACTCGTGGCCTATGAATGTGGAGCAGTGGGGCCGGGCAAGGATTGCGGTTATGAAAATCCGATTCTCAAAGCCATCACCGGATTTCCGATGGCAATGGAAGGCAAGACTTCGGCCTGCGCGCATTTGAGTCCAATGGGTAACCTCGCCGCCGCCTGCTGCGATACCTGGTCCAACGAGTCCGTGCAAAACATCAAACTGCTCGGTGGCATGGCCCCGACATGTTACATGGAGCAGCTCGCCTATGATTGCCGGCTGATGAATACCGCCCGCAGTCACGGCAAAGCCTCCGCCCAGCAGCTTCAGCGCTGGCTGGTGGAGTCGGATGTAGCGACCGATCCGCAGGCGTTCATTATTTCACCGGAATCTTCCGTTGCCTTGGCGCGGACCATTGTGAGTTGCGATTCGCATTATCACGCCGGTGTGGCCGTGGCCCGCAAGGCGGTGCAATTGCTGCGCAGCGCACATGAACAGGGCCGGGTGCGCATTGCGCCTAATGAAGTCATCTGGTTCGACACGCTGCAAGACACGCTGGACGATTTGCCCGTAAGCGAGTCTGAATTTATCGCGCAACAACTCGCGCTGGCCGACAAATCCAAATTCCTGCCGGCGGAATACGGTTTGAAATAACGATGAAAAGACACCTCGTCCTGCCGCTGGCCTTGATGGTGGTCTTCGCCCTCTCGCGCCTGCCGGGTTGCCTGCCCGACAACTTTAGCGCGGCCTATGCGCTCATGTTTTGTGCGGGTGTGTATTTTCCCGGACGGCTGGCTTGGTGGCTGCCGCTGGCGGTCATGCTGGTCACCGACCTAAGTCTTAATCTCTATTATCAACTGAATCTAGGCATTCCCGCCTTTAACCTTGGGATGTTGAAGTATTTGGCGATAAATTACGGGGCTTATGCCGTCCTGATCTGGCTGGGACGGCGTTTCCATTCCCAGACACATTTTACAACCTTGCTCGGTGGCGGAATTTTAGGGGCAATTTTATTTTATGTGATAACCAACACGGCGGCTTGGCTGTTAAACCCCTTTCACAACCCGGAATACACCCGCAACCTGGCGGGTTGGGTCATCGCGCTGACCAAAGGCACGGCCGGTTATCCGCAAACCTGGGAATTTTTCCGCAATACATTGATGAGCGGCGGACTGTTCACCGGGCTGTTTGCCGGCGCCATGAAGCTTGGAGCCGCGCTGGAAAAATCGGAGGAAGCGGAGCCGGAACCGGAGGATGTCGAAGAACCGAACGAGGTGGAAGCTTGAGTCCACAATCCGGAGTGCCAGTTCCGCCCTGCGCTTGAGCAGCGATGGCGACATCGCCACCGCAGTCGCACCTTCGCTGTCGGATGCGGGGGTGGATTTATATTGTGACACCGGTGGTTCGCTCGGAAGCGTGCTGGCGGCAGCGGCGTTGCGGGCGTTGGGTAGAGATATGTTGCTGAGGATGTGGCCCAGGGATGACGCCGAGCGAAAGGAATTGCTTGGCCAGACCGTGCCTATGGAAAAGAAACGGCTGGAGTTAAGGGGATTTCCCCTCCGGAAGATTCAGGAGGATGAAAGCCATGTTTATAATGAGCAAATTCACGGTAAAAACCGCCAACGCCGATGCGGAGGCGATCATTGAAGAATTTCTTGATGCGCTCGAAGCCATGAACCTCGTCCGGATTCTGAATGTCTGGCACGACCACGGAGTGCAAGTCATGCCTTATTCGCCCGAAGGCTTCCCAACCCGGCTCGAAGGCAAGGCCGCCATCAGTCATAAATATGGTACCCTGGTTGCGGAATATAAATCTATGCGCATTCCCGACCGGTTTTTTCATTTCACCCATGACCCGAACTGTATTTGGGTGGAATATCGCGGCGAAATCCAAATCAAGGCGACCGGCCAATCCTACCAAAACACCTATGTTTGCCTGTTCACCTTGCGCGACGACCGGATCATCGAATGCAAGGAATACTCCAATTCCATCATCCTGTTGAAGGCATTCGGCAACCCCAAAATATTTCGTAAGAACTTTGGCAAATCGCCAAAAAAGCAGTCGTCAGGCTAGGTTTCCTTGGTTTCTTTCTCGGCCTCCCGGCTTTCCGTGACGGTGATTTCAAGAATCACCGGCTGGCCTTCCGTGATGAGATTCCGTTGGTGCTTTGGCAACTTGGCGAGCTGCGACAGTTCAAGCCGCTGCATCACGGTCTCAATGCGCCGTAGCTGATGGCCATGAACCGAAACCTCATGCGCGGCAAAGACCAGCCTGAGAGTTTGCCCGTCGCCGCCACCGGTGAGTTCCGCGAACATGAATTGGTCGTGGGGCAGCAACAGCGAACGCTCCGGGGAAAGTTCAATGCGTAATCCGCGTGCCTTTGGGTCGCTGGCCCAACATTCGGGAGTTTTTGTGCTCATATTGTTGTGTGGGTTGGCGGTGATGCCGCCGGGTCAATTTCAACCGGCAAATGTTGTCGGCGGCTCGTCGACCGAAACGAAGCAGATAACCGTGCAACCGGTCCCAAAGCATCTGGTGTCTTGGTGGAACAAAATCCGCCGCTAATTCCATTGCCAATGGCCGATGACCGGAGCGGGTCACATTCTCGCGCAGTTGCTGCTTGTCCGATGTGAAAATGCGGATGCCGCGCCGTCCGCGTGAAATGGTCACATACCATTGCTGCGCGTTCGTTGCGGGCTTGACGGTGGAATCGGAAAACAGGACGTAATCCACGGTTTTACCCTGCGAACCATAGGATGTGACCGCGTAACCGGGCAGGAACTCACGGAAAGATTTGTCCAGGACGCGACCATCCGTCAGTTCAACTCCGCCATCGGCACAGACAGATTTCACAGTGACGAGTTCGCCATTCGTGACACGCCCACCGGACACCAGCTTGCGATTGGCCTTGAGATGCAGACGGTCGCCAGAAGAAAGATCCACTTCACGGGTTTGGCAGAGCGTGATCCGGTTGAGCAACTTGTTCGGGACGGTGACAAATCTGCCGTCGACTTCAATCAGAACACCCGCCTTCACAATGCCCGCAAGTTTGCCCCTGGTGCCCGGTTGAGCATCACGAACTTTTTGATTGAAGACGACAATACCTTCTGGCGGATAAAATCTGGCATCGCGTTTTTGCGCATTCGTAAGGTCAATTCTTTCCAGGGCTTGAACCGCCATGTCAGCCGCGCCCAGTATTCCTTTCCCTTTCAAGGCATCGCGCACGCGCGCGTTGACCCGATGCACTTCCCCCCAGGTTTGCGACACCACCACCGCCGAAGTGTTTTGCTCCACGAGCCGGAGATATTCGTCGGCAAGCTGGTCAGCCTGTTCACCGATGCCACAGGCGAGAATTACCCCCATCTTGTCCAGCCGTTCAAATGAGTCGGCCAACTTGCCCGCCGCCGCCGTTTCCACCGCTTTTCGATAGAGCCTGATCTGCTTGCGTTCGTCGTCATCACGACCGAGCGCCGGATCCTGCCGACGAATCGCGTGCAACTCGATCGGCTTCACCCCGGCGTATCGTTCGATGGCCAGCAGGGCATCGGAAGCTTCAACCGCGCCATGCTGCCGGGTATCACCAGAGAGCACCAGCCGTCCGTGCCGATCCTCGATCAGCCGGATCAGTTCCAGCATCTGACGACCGCCAATCTGTCCCGCTTCGTCCACCACAATGACGGCGCTGTCAGCCAGTTCACACTTGGTTAGAAAATTGGCGACGGTCGCTGGCGATGGGAATCCGGCTTTTTCCATTTCCACGACTTGCTGACGTTGTGGTGCGAGCACGACCACGCTCCGGCCAGACTGCCGAAGTTGATCCACCAGTTCCCGCAGCACAAAACTCTTGCCGGTGCCGGCACCACCACGAAAGACCGAAACCCCGTGGGTTGAACGCAGCAACGCTTCGAGGGCTCGCCGTTGTTCCGGGTCCAGTTGCGAATTTGCGGGGCGGGGATTCGACACCAGCGGAAGGCAATTCCCGAAGCCGTCTTTCGCGGTTTGAACGATCTCCCATTCGCGCAACAACACCGTGCGCAGCGTCACTTCATGGGGACGATCCTTGTCCCGGATGTAGCCGCGTTGCCGGGTGAACTCCATCAGTTCAGACACCGGAAAATGTCCGCCCCGCGCCCGTCCCAACGCCTCCTGCCACAACTGACATTCCAGAACGACCGAATTGCGATCAAACAAATGTTCCTCGGCCCATTGCACCGCTTCTCCGACGCTCATACTTTGCGCGTTCGTCACCGTTTTCTTCGAGGTCTTCCGGAGGTGTCGCAGCAATTCATGTTCGCTTTTGGTCAATTGCGCATGCCACAGCGTTTGCAATTCGTCCCGGGTTAAATCCTTTTGTTTTCGCATCCGTTCCGTGGTCGCCAGTTGTTCACGCAAATCCTGAAGATTCCCGGCGGCCAGCTCCGGTTTTTCCTTGAGTAATTTTGCCAGCGCCTCGTCAACCTGGGTGCGTCGCTTGGAAAAACGGTCGCATAATTCCTCGGAAACAGCTTCGACCTGAAAATCTCCCCGCGCCCGGTTGCGAAGCTGATAACCAAAACGGCGCAACTCGCGAGCGAGTTCGTGATAATAAACATTCTCGGCAAATTTTCTGGCGCGCAAAAGTTCATAATTCTGGAGGGCTTTCCAGCGATTTTCAACTGGGTCGAAGGTCGCATTGAAAACAATACAGTGCGTGTGCAAATGTGGATCAAGCGCGCGGGACGTGTCATGAGTAAATTGTGCCGCCACAAAGTTGCCCGTCAGCCGGTCGTTCTGTGCGTTATTTTTTCGGATGCGAGTCGCCGCGAACCTCTCAAATTCATGGAGGGCGGATTTGACGGCATGGGCGTGGGCTTCCAAAATCCGTTCGTCCTGGCCGATCAACGCGGCGATGGAAACCGATTTCGGCGGGGAAAATGTGAAGTCATAGAATATCCGCCGGTCAGCCACCTTCCGGCCATTTTCAAGCCGGGTCGTTTTTAATTCCGGCGTTAATTTCTCACCGGTGGCCGGATGCTGATTCTTACAGAGCCGCAGGAAATCTTCGGCGCGGACTTTCCTGGATAATCCCAGTCGTTCCGCGCCCAGCCCAGTCCATTCACCGGCCACCCGCTGTCCTTCATCGTAGTAATCGCCGACGCAAAGGTGTTCCTCGAAGTATTCCTGTGCGTTCTTCAGATTATGTTGCGTCTTGGCCGTGACCACGCAACGGATGTTATAGGGACTGTTCGTGGATGTGGTGTAGGTGATACACCACCGCATCGAATGGTTGTGGTGAAATGAAGCCCATGAGCACGACCACGGTTCTAAAGTCTGGCAGTCAACTCTGGGGGATATACCACACCGACCGGGAATATGCCCGCACGCTGGGCGATCCCCTGCGCACCACCGTGGAAGCCCCGACAAAAATCGCCGCCGAAGCCGCCGCCGCCAAACTTGGTTTCAGCAATCCGTGGGCGCACCCGGTTGAACCAACCGTTGCCAGGTTGACAGAACGGATACTTAAAAGGCAACCGGGATATCGGCAGGAGTGCGGCCACAAACATTCAAGCGGTATCCGAATTTAATAATGATTATGCAAGAACCCACCACCATCCAATTGCACACCGCCATGGAAGTGCTCCAAAAGCTCGGTGAACGCATCAACCAACACGCCGCCAAATCTGTCCGGCAGATACCACCATCCAGTGTCTCCGGTCAACTCGCTGGTCAAATCAGTGTGAACGCGATGGAACAAACGAAGCAAGTTCAAGCGATCACCGGCCTGCTGAAAACCTGGCATGGCGAATTGGAGCAACGACGGAGGCAAGGTGTTTCGCATCATGTTTAAGTCAAGGCACGCCCTACCCCTGCCGGGAGGCAGGTTTCTGTGTCCGCGAATTGGTCGCGGGGAAGGCGGGGAAAGACTTCGCAATATGAATTGCTCGTGTCCGCAAACGCGGCTTGTCCGCGAACTTAAACAGCCTTCGCACAGGGCGCATAAGCGCATCATCCGCGCCCGTGAACGATCCGTTTCCGGGTTCAATTCATGGCAACAGACACGGTTGCAAACAGCCCGCATCCGCGATGACACAATGGCGGCAACAGTCCGGAATCCGGCAGCAGTAATGGGCATAAAATGCCCGCAGGCAATCCGCCGCCATGACCTTTCCACGCCCGCAAACCCGCCGAGAATCCTCACCATCCGTAAATTTCACCTGGCAAGAAATGGTTCGCGGCACCTCAGCGTCCTGCTCACATCGTGGCCGGCCAGTTTTCCAAATCGCATTCAAGCTATCCCATATTATGAACACGTTTGATCCAAGTGCCGTTCGCAAAGCGGTTGCCGAATTCACGCCGCTTCGTCCGCAAAAGTTCCAGGATTTAATCCCGGCCAAAGAAGTCATCATTGAGTTGCGGCAGAAGCGCGCGTCGTATCGCTCCATCGCCGATCTGCTCTCGCAACACTTCCTGCCCACCAGCAAGACGGCCATCGCCATGTTTTGTCATCAAGTCCTTGGTGAAAACATCCGGCCTCGCAGACGGATGGTGCGAAAACGCCCACCGGTTTTCACGTTGCCAAGTGGCACGACACCCGGCCCTGATTCATCGGTGCCAGGCGAGACTGGAATACCAGCAGAAGCGCACGACAATTCCAATGGTAACACAGTTCCGCTGGCACAGACGCGCGGCCCGCGCATCGCACAAATCCGCAAACTCAACCCACAAATCAATGAAAAGACTGATTCTCATCCTTAATGGCAAAGGCGGCGTCGGCAAAAGCTTCTTCGCCGTCAATTTCGTCCAGTTTCTGAAAGACAAGGGCATCGTCCATGTCGCGATTGACAGCGACAACGAAAATTCGACGTTGAAACGGTTTCATCCCGACACACGGTTTCTCGATTTGAGCAACCGGCGTGAACTCGACAACCTTTTTGCTGCGCTGGCAAAAACCAATCTGGTGGTCATGGATTGCCGCGCCGCATCCACCGACCTGTTCATTGATTATTTTAACGAGATTGATTTGCCAGCCATGCTTTCGGCGTTCGGGGCACGCCTCACACTGGTCATGCCGGTGAACCATGAATCCGACAGCGTGGATCAAATCCAACGGCTGACGGAACAATTCGGTGAACAGTGCAACTACGTCGTGGTTCGCAACGCCGCGCACAGTGACAGCTTCGCGATTTTTGAATCCAGCGAAGTCAGGACGGTTCTGGCCGACAAACTTGGCGGATGTGAAATCACCATGACCCGGATGCAGGACTGGCTGGTCGAGGCGCTGAACGCGGAAAATCTGACCATCGCGGCGGCGGCGAAACATCCTTCATTCAGTCTGCTTGACCGGCAACGCATTCAAACCTGGCAGCGGAAACTGTTCGCTGAAATCGAATCTGCCGCCGACCTGCTTTTGCCTTCAAAATAATGTCCACGCCAAAAACAGAACAACCCGACTTCGACGAGGATTTCACCAAGGCCGTTGCCAAGTGGCGCGATAAACATCGGCTGCGAGAAGACGACGCGGTGACAATGCTTGTCGAATTGTTCCGCATCCACCAGCGGCATTGGGATGCGCTTCGCCGCCGGGAAATCCCCGCCTTTGGCGAATTTCGGACGGACATTGGCAAGCTCGCGGAAGCGGCGCGGACTTTCCAGCTTCAATCGGCGGTCCTGTTGGAAGCAATTCGTCAGCAGCCGGCGGGTGAACGACTGGTTCGGATAACCCGCGCCGCCGCAATTTTTGCGGCCCTTGCCTGTCTGCTCGGCGGTTATCTCATCGGAAGATTCTGGCCATGACACACAATTTTTTACCATTCAACCCATTCGACTGTGTTCCGATTTTTCCAGTTGCCGGGAGATCGGCAATGGTCGGCCTGGGAATTCTGCTGGTGATTCTGGCAATTTGTTTGTTGCTAAAACCACGGCGCAAACCCCACGTTGCCAAACTCGGCGGGCTCATTTGGAGGCGGAATCAATTCTGTCGCGGCTGGCTCATCACTGGCGATACCGGCTCTGGCAAGACGAGTTCCGGCATCAACCAATTGGCACACCAAGTTTTTCAGAATGAGCCGACTTGGGGCGGGCTGTGCGTTGATGAAAAAGGCGTTTATTGGGAAACGCTGGCCGCTATGGCTCGTCACTACCATCGTGAACAGGATTTGATTCATCTACAAATCATCCCGGCTGGCACGGACTCGCAGACGACGATACATCGCTACAACCTTACTGGCGACCGCAGTATTCCGTTCTCCACCTACGCCAAATTCATCGTGGACACCGCCACGAGTCTGGGCCAAGGCGGCGACAAGGGATTTTTCAAAAGCCAGGCGCAGACTCACATCGCGCACGCGCTCGAAATGCTCTTTGAATTAGGCCGGCCCGTGACCTTGCTCGACGCCTATGAATTGCTGTCCAATGCCGATCTGCTCGAAGAAGAAATGGGAAACCTCGAAAATCTCCTCGAAACCCCACGGCGGGCCGCCGTCCACGCACACTTTTTCGACCGTTTCCTCACCCAACCGGCTGAACAATTTGGCGGCGTCCGCGAAACCATCGGCAACTACCTGCAATACTTCCTGACCCCGGAAGTTGCCGAGGTGTTTTGCACCGGCGAAAGCACTTTCGACTTTTCGGCGATTGACCAGGGCAAAATCATCCTGACGACGATGCCGCAAAAGTTTCAGACCGAGCGGCGTTATGTGAACACATTTCTGAAGCTGCTTTACTACAATCATGCACTCCGCCGATTTGATAAATCGAAATCTGACCGTGCCAAAGATAATGTGCTCATCCTTTGGGCCGACGAAGCGCAACGGTTCATGACGGCCAGCGAGGACGGCACGAGTGATTACAATTGCGTGGATGTGATCCGTGAGGCCGGTGCCACCGTCGTCGCCGCCGCGCAAAGCACCACTTCGCTGGTGCCACCGCTCGGCATGGATAAATCAAAAGTCCTGACCCTGAATCTTCGCAACCGGATGATTTTCCGCTCCGCCGATGAAGCCGACGCCGTTCAAGCCGCTGATTTTATCGGCAAAAAACGGGTGGTAAAACGCTCATGGGGCTACAGCGCCGGTAAACGTAACGTGAACTACAACGAAACCGAGGAACACAAAATCAAACCGCACAAACTGCGCAACCTCCGCGACCACGAGTGCGTGCTGGTCCACTGTGAGCGGGGGTTTCGTCGCGTGACACTGCCACCGCTGGAACCAGACGGGACGATTGCAAAATGGTTTCCGTGGTGGCGGCGGCTTTTCTAGGGCACGCCCTGGAGCTACTTGGCAACCCGCTCGCATCCTTCAAAAAGTTCGTTCCAACTGCAATGTAAGACCCCCTTGAGGTGAGCCAGAATTGGCAGCGTAGGAAAATTGTTTCCGGCTTCAAGGTTTTGAATGTAACGCGCGGACACTTCCATCTTTTCTGCCACCCGTTCCTGCGTCAGCTTTTCCCGTTTCCGTAGCTTGGCGAGATTTTTCCCCAGCCGGATTCGATGCGGGCAGGATTTTTCTTTGCAGGCAGGCACCTTTGAATGTTCGCCAATCCTCCGGTTACTGAACACGAGGCAATGCCTCGTGTTTTTCCGTGCAGTCGGCTTTCGCTTTTTGCATCATCGCCTCCATGCCGAAGCGGGAAGTTCAGGATTTCATTTCGCATTGGTCATCAGCCAGCCCATCCGAGCGGGCAAACTCACAGCCGTTCCTGCTTGAGCTTTGCGACCTGCTCGACGTGCCACGCCCCGACCCGCAACCGGACAAAGGTTATTTTTTCGAGTTCCCCATCGTTGAACAGCACCCGGACGGCACAAAGGCCAAGCGGAAATGATTTTGCCCGCCGGTCAGGAAAAGCCCGCGAAAAAATCAAAAACCAAACCCGCCGCGCCCAAGGGCAAAACCGCTTGGCCAAAAAAAATGTCCGAGCGCGTGCAGGTGGTCGAAGCCGCGTTGCACCGCCACGGCACAGCCACGCCTGCCGAACTGGCCGGGCAGTTCAAACGCGCCCAGCCTGCCGATGTGGCGGAAATCCTTGAAACGCTGGTGACTATCGGCCGCGCCCGACGGCAGAGCGGGAAATTCAGCCGGTGAAAAATGTGTCTTACCGAGCCCCTCAAATCCGACAGTATCCTCTTTTTGCTGAAGGGGTGGGAGTGCGGATTCAATCGCGGGTAATTTTTAAGAAACGCAGATGGCGGTTGTCCCGCCGTGACCAGCGCACGGTTTGCTTCGTTTCACGGGCTATAGGTCGCCTCGTATGCCTCGCGACCACGCCCGTTCACTGCGCAAAACCGCACGCTCGTCACGAGCGGCATTGGCATTGGCCGCAGAGGCGGCCGGCTTCCGTCTGTGGCTCGGCGGCGGCCGTTTCGCTCCGGCTGCGATTCGCTAAACGCTCATCTCCGCCTTCGGCTCCACTTCCCCGCTCGCCGAACCACAGACCGAAGCTGGATTAAACCGCATTTATCCCCGGGAAATTCAACCGAAGGCTGCTTTGGATTTGTTTGCGCCAATCCTTCAGCACCTGCGCCTGCTCGGCATAGTCAGGCCATTTTGCCACGGCAGCCCAGACTTCCTCAACGATGGCTTCGGCCCGGCCACGTTTCATCAAGGCGCTTTTGGCGCAGGCGCGGAAATCCGCCAGCGTGAATCCATCGTGCTTGCCGTTCATTGTCATCTGATGCCGGGCGGTCCAGTCGCCGTTCGGGTTGTAGCTGTAGATCACGTCGAAGGCCGGCGCGAGTGACCAGCGCCCCGTCTTGTCCATCAGGAAGGCGATGTTCTTGACGTGGTCGTCCTGATTGCGGGCGATGATGTTGAATACCATCCGCCGAAATTGCTCATCGACGGTTGCCATCGGCAAATTCAACTGGCGGATGACCAGGAACGCCTGCTCGTAGGCATATGCACCCGCATTGTTAAAATCAAAATGGGCCAGCGCGCATAACGACTGCATGTGCAGTTTCTCACCGCCTTCAAGCCGATCAAACCGACGGGTCATGAAATGACGCCGCCCGCCTTCTTCCAGCAGACGACATTCACTCATGGTGATGCCCGCCGCCTTGGCCATCAAATAATATGCGTATTCAATGGCTCCATAGCCTTTCGGGTCTTCGAGTTCCTTGTCCTTGTTGCCGGTGACACCGTCAAATTTCAGCAGCCAGTAGTCGAATCCCTTTCCCGCCACGATCTGCCCCGACCGGACTTCATTGGTTTCACGGTTCCAGGCAATGACCGCTTTCGCCCGCGCACCACCGGCGGAGGTGCCGACCCGCAGGATGTCGTTCAAGGCATTTTTCCGGCTCGCGCTGGCAAAAGTGGTTTTCAGATTCTTGCGATGACTCAAAACTTCCGACGCCAGCTTGACCAAGGCGTTAATCTCAATCTTCTTCGCCTGCTGCGGTTTTGGGCCGATGGCCGGCGCGAACTCCAGCGCTCCCATGCCGCGCGCACCAGTGTAGCAAAGCCGCTCCACCGCGTTGAAGCTTTCGGATGTCCGGCCTTGCGTCGCCAGCCACGCATCAATCAAGGCGTTGCCGAACCGGTCGGGCAGTGAATCCGCCAGCAGGCCGGGTAAACCATGAAACGTTTTTGGTGGCAAATCCGAAAAGACATACACCCGATCGCTGAGCGGCATCGTGATGGGCGAAACTTCAATCCCGCTCCGGGCGAATGCCGGATCATACTGGAACGCAGCAAACTGGCCTCCGTCCTCCAGCGAAACGGCTCCGATGGTTCGTCCCCAAAGTTGAACTTCGGCCAAGGTCATGGCTTGTCTCCCCATTGCCATTTTTTGGCCGAAGGTTTCGCAGGCTTGGTGGTGGAAGCGCGCTGGCGGTTTCGCCCGGCCATTTTCAGTTGCGCGAACGGGCTGGGCACTGGTTCCGGCACGAGTAGATCAAGGCGTTCAACCACATCAAGCACACGGCACACGCGGATGAAGCCGAACAACTGGGTTCCCACCGTCCCCGCTTCCAACCGTTCCACCGTGCGTTTTGCGACGCCGGCCTGCATCGCCAGTTGTGCCTGGGTCAGATTGCGTTCCAGCCGGATTTTGGCCAGCCGTCCACCCAGTTCTCCGAGAATCACCTCGTCCGTGGCTTGTTTTGTTATCTTCATAACGCGCCTTTTATGGCGAATTAGAGTCTAAATGTCAAGCAAATCGTCACTAAAGACGAATATTACAAAACCAACAATTCGTCAATTAGGGCGAATTTGCTGAATTAAAGCGCTTGTTTCGCCACTTGGGGCGACTTGCCGACCGCCGTGACCGACGCGCGTTCCGGTCGGCGAACCGGACTCCGCTTCATTTCGCTGCGCCGGACCACCTTCCGAACACGCGTCCGTCACGAGCTGGCATCCGCCCGGATGCCGAATGATCGGCGGGCTTCCGTCTGCGGCTCGCCGGCGACGTGGCGCTCGCCGACCGCAGACCGAAGCCGACCGTCATTTTTCCCAATGACAATAAAACATGACTCAGAGTCATCCGCTCACGGAGCCTGTGGGCTGTCCAAGATTTGTCCGGATGCAGGTCTAGCCTGAGAACACAGACCGGGCCAAGGACATCCTGTCCGACTAAATAAAAAACCGAAGTTGGTTAAGACTTCGGCCTTTGTTTCAAAGAATACTTACAATGATTTTTTACCAGCCGACTTGGCCTTCGCCCAGCGCGCCTTGGCGGCGGCAGCTATGCGAGCACGGCCTTCCGCGCTAATCCCGCCCTTTTTTTGGGTGCCTGGCTGACGGCCTTGACCGGTGCCTTGACTACAGGCTTGGCTCCCTTAATTTTTGCCCAACGCGCTTTTTGCGCGGCAATGATACGAGCACGACCGGCGGCGCTCATACCGCCCTTTTTCACAGGCTTAGCCGCAACCACTGCCTTGACCACGGCTTTCACAACCGCACTGGGTTTAGATTTGGCAGCGTTGATCTTGGCCCAACGGAGTTTAGCGGCGGCGGCAATTCTTGCTCGTCCAGCCGCACTCATTCCGCCTTTCTTGGAGGTTGTGGTGGCGGGAGCCGCGACCGTCACGGCTTCAGTTCCAGATAATTGCGATAGTTGTCTTTCAAGTCCAACGATCTGTTCCTTAAGATCAGCAGCTTGGCGCAGTTGGGCGGGAGTTAGATTGATGATGCTCATAAAAATGGATCAGTCTTACTTGGTGCCAAGGATGGCGTCTTTGGCAGCTTTGGCGACGCGGAATTTCACAACGCGCTTGGCCTTGATCTTGATGGCTTCGCCGGTAGCCGGGTTGCGGCCCATGCGCGCGGCGCGGTTGACGAGGACCAGCTTGCCGAGGCCGGGAATGGTGAAGCTGTTTTTGGCGTTTTTGTAGGCCAGCTGCACGAGGGATTCCAAGACTTCGACGGCTTGCTTTTTAGTGAGGTTGTTTTTGGTGGCGAGTTCCGCCGCGATTTGTGATTTGGTCAGTGCTTTTGCCATAATGTTATATCAGTGTATTTTGTGTTGTTGTTAGCCGAAAACCAATTAAAGCTGGTCGGAAATGATACGCCAAGGATAAAATGTTGCATTTATTGATGGTTATGTCAAAGAAGGTCGTGAACATCAATACCGCCGCCGCCGGTGCCAGATGCCGGAGGCGTGGTAAGGCCTCAAGCCCGGTCATTTCAGACATCTTGAAATCCAGCACGATCACCTCCGGCGGCGAGAGCAATTGGAGCGTGGCCAACACCCGCAGCGCGGAGGAAAATTGATGGGAACAGTTTGGGCCAGGTTCGGTGTTGAGGGTGCGGCTTAAAAGTTCACGGAAGTCGCTGTCGTCATCCACGAACCAGACGTTCACCGACCGTCCGTCTCCAGGCTCATTCAATTCAAAACTCTATGTCGCGGCAGCGCTGCTCCAGTTGATAACTGATTTGCTGGATGACCTGCCCGGAAATCTGCGCCGGTTCCTTGGCGATGAAGCCGGGAATTTGTTTACCGCTCAAAACTTTCACATCCGAATTGGCCTTGAGCGTCACCCACCAGCCCGGCAGCGCGACAATCGGCTGGACAGACACTTGCTTGCCGGTCGCCTTCGACAGCATGGTCGCCAGCCAGCGGGCATTTTGCCGGGCCTGCTCCGGTGCCTTGACGTCATAACCGGAGGGGAACTGAATTTTGGTGCCGTCAAATTCCGCCTTGTGATCCTGCTCACCGGCTTTGCCAGGCTGCTTGGTGCGATATTTCGTTTCGATGGCAAAGACACCCGCCGGCCCGACCACCGCATGGTCAATGTTACCCTTGCCATCTTTTAGAATATCATGAAAGACCCGGTAGCCGGACGCCGACAGCGACTGCAACTGTTCCGCCACCGCCTGCTCGCCCAGCAAACCCCGACGATAATCGCGGATTTGGTTTAATTTCCACAAAGCCATGACGGTGCAGCCCGCCGCAATCAATCCAAACATGACCAAGGAAATAATTGGGGCGTAAACATCTGCCGGTCTGGTCTGTGGAAAGATGACGACCAAGAGGGAAAATAAAAATGCCGCCGTGAACCACGTCGTGAAGCCATCGTTCAAATCTTCTAGTTTAAGTTGCAGACTGTAACCGGGCGGACGGAGCAATTTTTCCGAAAGCGGCGGACGCTCGCCCTTGCGCTTGTGCCGCCAGCGTTCAAATGAAACCGCTGCAAGCAGAATCAAAGCCGGAACACACCCGGCCCAGAGAAGATGTGAACTGGCCATGACGATTACAATGTTGTTCCGAAGCTGCAGTGGTTCATTTTGTTTTTATAGTGATGTTGACCCCGTCAACTATCGGAGTATGTATTGTTTGTCCAACCCGTTTGCCGGCGTTCTGTTTGGGGGTTTGCTCATAAAACTATTTTTCCCCGCTGATTTTACCCGATTGCATCCGCTAGGTGAGCCATTCGGCTCGTCGCCGTGTCAGCGATGAAAACCTCCGGGGATGGTATGGCGGCGGCGGTCGCGTCAAGGATCTACGGGTCGCTCGCTTAGACGCTCGCGCGTTCCGTTCCTGCCTTGACCCGTCCGCCGCCGCCGGGGTTTTTGCTCTTAGGTTTTCATCGCCGGGAACTGTCGCTGGGCGACGGGAAATGTGCCGAACGGCGCGTGAGGGTTGCAGCCGCCAGCGAAATTTGTTAAAAATGTTCCCGGCAATCGAAATTACAGCAAACGATGACATAACGACAAATCCATAACTTTTGCGTCGCAACGGCTTAGTCCCACGAGAAAACCGCGAACTTTCACTGGACGAGAGAGCCGCCGAAGCACGCGCCCCATCGGGCGCGGCTTGGCGTGTCTCTCTCATAGGCGCTTCGCGGTGCCTCTCGTGGGGGCGCGTTAAGTCCGCGCCTTTTTTTCCGCCACCGGTGAATAACTCTGGTTTGGCTTTCCAAACTTTTGGGTGTTGAATGGCGGCGAGCACCGAGGCTGGCCGTTGACAACGGATGCACTGATCATGAAATCCACCATCCAAAAAGACTTCCATCGGAATGGACAACTCCGCGCGGCGGTGCCTATGCGAAATGGCCGGCGTCATGGTATCTGCCGCACTTGGCACAAAAATGGGGTGCTGGCCTCCCAAGAACCCTATCAGGCCGGATTGCCGCATGGGGTCTGCCGTCAATGGAACGAGGCCGGGCGGTTGCTCGGCAAATATAAAATGGTTCACGGCACCGGTGTCCAGCGGTCGTGGCACGAAAATGGCCGGCTGCAAATGGAGTTTTCCACTGTCTGCGGCGAATTCATCGGCTACAGCCGCATCTGGCTTGGGGACGGCACCTTGCTTTCGGAACATATCAGTCTTCACGGTCAACATGTCAGTATTGCCGAATATCGGGCGGCCGCCGCCAAGGACAAATCGTTCCCGAAACTTCACGGGCGACCGTCGAAACGGTTGCCGGATTCTCCCGCCCGGGAAAAACATATTTTCCGCGTCTTCGTGGCTTCGATGCTGGCCAGATCAAACCGCAGCGAAGCGCGGAAATGGTTGCGAAAGAAAACCGGGGACCAGACCGCGCGTTCGCTGGGACGCTTCAAACGCGAGCGGGACGCGGAAAAATTCGTGCAGTCGCTTTATGACGCGGGTGCCCTCACGGTGATCCTGCCCGATGTTTATCAAAATCAGACCGGCGACGAGTTCGCGGATTGTTTGCTCGTGCGACTGCCAAAAAGCATGGTGCTGCGGAAATCCATCCGTCAGGTCTGTGCGCAATTGCAGCGGCGTAATCTAGGCGCGATGCAGCCGGACCATGACCTTGGCGAAAGTCATCTGTATTTCTATCTCGGCTGATTCAGCGGATCACCAGACAACCCCGTTCCTCGTTCACGTCCAGCACCCCGCACGCCGGGCGCGACGATAACAGACATTCCGCGACGGCATCGCCGACCAGCTTTTCCACCGCATCACGCATCGGGCGGGCACCGAGTTTCGGATGAAATCCTTTCCGCACCAGAAACGGCAGCACCGGCTTGGCCAGTTCCAGCTTATGACCGCAGCCACCAATAAATTCAATCTCGCGTGACAAAAACTTTTCCGCAATCTCCAGTTGGTGTTCGTAGCTCAGGCGGTTGAACACAAGTTTTTCGTTGATGCGCGCAAAGATTTCCGGGCGCAGTGCCTGTTGTGCGCGCGAGAGGACATGGCGTTCCAGCGTCGCGTCGTTGGAATGTTGGAGGCTCATCAATTCCGCCGAGCCGATGTTCGAGGTCATCCAGACATAGAAGCCGCTAAAATCCAGCGTCTGGCCGGTGGCGATGGTGATGCGCGCGGCATCCAGCAGCTGCAATAATATATCCAGCACGCGCGGATGCGCCTTCTCCGCCTCGTCAAATAATATGGATCCTTCGGCGGCGCGTTCGCGCATCGCCCCCAGATAACCGGTCTCGCCCAGCTTCGCGCCCAGCAACAAACCTAGCGATTCCTGCGTTTGAAATTCCGACATGTCATACCGGAATAATTTTCCCGTGCCGAACACCTGGTTGGTCAGCACGACGACAGTTTCAGTTTTGCCCACGCCCGTGGGGCCGAGCAGCAAAAAACTGCCGCGCGGGCGGCCGGGCTTCGTGAGGCCGAGTTCGCCGCGCCGCACGGCGGAGGCGATGCGTGGCAGGATTTGGGACTGGCCGCGAATTTCGCGCGGCAGCAGCGCGTCCAGTTCGTGGAGTTTGGTGAGCCTGGCCGGGTCGGTGATTTTGTTCATGCCTAATCTCTAACCGGGACTTCCTTGCATGTGGTGTATGTCATACACCACCACTTCGTGCGCTTGTGAGAAAGTCATCACGTGTCCGGCGGAATAAGCCACCGGGCCGAGATAAAAAATAAAAACATCATGAGTATGAAAATCATCAATCACCTCCATCCGAAAATCCGCACGCGGCTGTCGTCGCTCCTCCTGGCCGCCGCCATCGTCGCCCTCAACGCCCTCCCGGCCATGGCCCAATCCACAACCTTCAGTTCCACCGACCTGAAAACCGGCATCAGCAACAGTCTCGCCGTGATCATGATGTTCGGTTTTGTCCTCGGTATCTCCGCCGTCATCTACGGCGGCTTCGCCATCCGGCGCGGTGATGTGGACCAGGGCAAGATGTCCATCATCGGCGGCGCGATCATCGCGGCGGCCCCGGCGGTGGTCTATGCCTTCTACTCCATCTTCGGCCTGAATACGAACAGCGCCGTCGGCGTCGGCACCTTCTAACAAGGCGGAGCCTTGACCCTAATGGCCTTCGGCCAAAACCAACATGAGCACCAAAAGCGAACTTCGTCTGACCGACACCAACGCGGCGTCTGATTCCAAGGGCCGCACATGGGGTCTGGAAGGGGGACTCTTTTGGTGGCTCATCGGCGGCATTGGTTCGGGCATCACCCTGTTCTTCGTCCTGCTGGTCGTGCTGGGTGAAACATTCCTGACCTCGTTTCTGGTCGCGCTCGTGCCGGTGGTGCTCTGTCTCGCCTACATCTTCGCGCTGCGGCAGGGCAAACCACCCGGCTACGACCGCGACATTTTTGAATACCTGACCACCGGCCGCGGTTTCGGGCCTCAGGCCGAAAACAATTTTAATCATCCACTCCATGAGCCTTAAAAAGAAACTGCATACCTTGTCCCACCGGCCGTTCACCGGTTCGGTCGAACTGATTCCGCTGCAACCATCCTTCGTCGAGTTCATTGACGCCGAACGGCTCTGGGGTTTTCCCAGCCGGCAGCTTGAATCGTTCGTGCTGGAGGAAAATCCGCAGCCCGAAAACAAACGCACCTCGCCACCACATCAATTGCGGCTCGTTTATCCCGGTGCCAGCGTGATTTTGCGCGGCTGGCGGCTGGAACAGCTGGTCGGGCCGCTCGTCTGCGGCCGGGTCGCCCGCATCCACGCCGAAAAATATCTGGGCACGCTCATCCTCGATGAAGCGTGGGTCTCGGAAATCCAGGTCATCCCGCTGGATTCAGCCCGTGTGTCAGCCAGCCCGCAACCAGTCGCAGCCAAACCCGCATGAACAACGGCGAAATTCAAGCCATTGAAGCCAGACGGCAGGCGTTGCTTGGCCAGCTTCGCACCGCCGAGGCCGCCGTCCGCGTGGGCCTGCACGCGCATGGCTTCGGCGAGACTGCCCGCGCCCATCTCGAACGGGCGATGGCGCACATCAACGAAGCCTACATCGCCATCAACGAATCCAAGGCGATTCGCACCGTCCCGCAACTTGTGGATGACTTGAACCGCATCTAGCAGGTAATGGACGATGTGCAGCGGCGAAAATCAAAACCAATCTCCCAAGGCATCTGATTTATGTTTGAACGCCCACCCAACGGCTTTTTTGTCCGCGATCTGATTCTGTTCAATCATCTGCGGCGCGGCGGCTACGTCGCAAAAGGTTTCGTCTTTGAAGCGCCCGACCTGACCAACAGCCCGATTGCGGACTTGAATGACTTTCAGGAGCAACTCTGTTTGTTGCTGGCATCGTTGCACGAGAACCAGCGGTTGCAGGTCCAATATTTTTCCGACTCGGACTACAAAGCGGAACTGCTCCGGTATCAGGCCGAGACTGAACGGTTTGAAAATGTCTGGACGAAGCGTTCGCGCAACGAGCGGTTTGCGCGCTACTGGCAGGCGATGGTTGACCGCAAGCTCCGGCGGCAGCGCGTGATCTTTTATGTGTCACGCGCCTTGGAGGACACTCCCCGGGCGCTCACCACCAATGCCGCGCTGCGCGAGTATTATCTGGCGCTGCTCGACCAGTTGGAAACCGAGTTCACCCAGGTCCATCATCTGCTCAAGGAAATCTTTGCCAGCGCCGGGTCGCGCGTGCTGCCCATGACCGACCTCGACCATTTCAAGCATTACAAAACATTTCTGAATCCGTCTCTGGCCGACCGCTTCGATTTTAATTGCGCCGATGATTTTCAACCGGAGCTTTCCATCCAGGAAAATTGCTGGCACAGCGAAGGCAACGGCCAGGGCGATTTTGGTTTCTACATGGATGGTCATTATCATTCCGTCATCGCACTGACCCGCTGGCCGCGCACGACCTATCCGGGCATCATCCAGCGGCTCACCAATCTGCGGCTGTTGGACTACGCCATCACGGTCAATGTTGATCCGCTGCCCATCACCGAGGAAATCAACAAGGAGGAAAAGGAACACGACCGCGTGGCCGGCGATTACGCCAGTGAAAAGAAAATCTCGCTGCTGACGGTCATGGAGAAGAAGCAGAAAAAAATCCACGCGCTCATGCAGGGCCAGACCATTCCGTTCAAGGCTTTCTTCGCCATCCGCGTCTGGGACAAATCGAAAGACGGCTTGAACGCCAAGGCCGGAGCCATCAAGAACGCCATCAACGCGATGAACTCGGCGCA
>Ga0316224_1000868_pt1 | contig 37678 bp, 27 predicted proteins | sample TBH18013metaG_FD_206254 | JGI IMG/M metagenome (GOLD analysis project Ga0316224, IMG submission 206254) | Freshwater microbial communities from Trout Bog Lake, Wisconsin, USA - TBH18013 | ecosystem: Environmental > Aquatic > Freshwater > Lake > Hypolimnion/Profundal zone | place: USA: Wisconsin... | reverse complement strand
CTACTATACCCCTCGACTTGCATGTGTTAAGCCTCCCGCTAGCGTTCATCCTGAGCCAGGATCAAACTCTCCGTTGTATAGAAATCTTTAAATAATTTTCTGTCCTGACCCGGCTTTCATGAACCTTCTTATCTTCTCAAAGCTATCGCAGCTTATATTCTTCGTAGTTCGTTTTCTTTCCTTCTCAATATCTTCAATGAACTCTTTTGATCTCTCGTTTGTTCATTCACCTCAATTTTTTCTGGCGAAAGTTCGGCAAAGGTAATCCATTTTATCGAACCACAAAAATAAATTTTGCTTTTTTTAAAACTAATCCCTTTTCCTTTTTCTCCTTAATGCTCTCAGTGAACGCTGACCCCATCTCGCTAAAACAGCTCCCTGAAATCGTGGTGCAAATGTAAAAGGTTTTTTAACATCTAAACCAGAAAATCCAAAAAAAAACAATATAAATATTCATGTCGATTAAGTAGCTATATTCTAAACCTATACAGTTATTTAAACAACCATAACCGGGAGTTAATAAGGGAATGACACAGATGAACTCATCAAAAGGCCGTCAGATTATCCTCAAATTAAGGACTGATAAATAAAGATTCACTCAAAAACCACGAACATTCTTTCAGGGAAATCAGAAAAAAAGCTTCAAAACAAAGAAGAACATATTTTATTTGCCAAATATGCTATTTTTACACGATCTAAAAAATGTAAACAAGGTGCCTAATTGTGTAGTAATTATTCCAACGTACAATGAGAAGGAGAATATCGAAAAGATAATCCTGAAAGTATTCACTCTTGATTCCGATTTCCATATCCTTATTATAGATGACAACTCCCCGGACGGAACTGCTGAGCTAGTTAAAGGTCTAAAGGAGAAATTCAGTGACCGACTGTTTTTAATTGAGCGGGAAGGGAAATTAGGGTTGGGTACTGCGTACCTTGAAGGCTTTAAATGGGCCCTGGAACAACATTATGAATATATCTTTGAGATGGATGCCGATTTTTCGCACGATCCGGGCGATCTTTTGCGACTTAAGGAGGCAAGTCATAACCAGGGAGCCGACCTGGTTATTGGATCGCGCTATATAACGGGTATTAACGTCATTAACTGGCCACTGAAACGGGTTCTAATGTCCTATTTTGCTTCGGTTTACGTCCGTAAAATTACCGGAATGCCCGTCATGGACACCACGGCCGGATTTATCTGTTACAAGCATACCGTATTGGAAACCATCAATATTGACACCATAAAGATGAAAGGCTATGGATTTCAGATTGAAATGAAATTTAAAGCCTGGAAATATGGATTCAAAATCATTGAAATCCCAATCATCTTTACAGACAGAAAAGAGGGAACCTCGAAGATGAGTGGGGGAATCTTTGGCGAAGCGTTTAAAGGTGTTATTAAAATGAAGGTTCAAAGCTACTTTAAAAATTACCAAAGGAAATCCAACCAATAAAAAAGGTCCATAACACCAATTAGGACCGGCAAGAATATAAAAAAACAAAAACCGGGTAAATTCAGATTGATTCAAATTTTTTATATAATTTCACTACTCAAAGGTCAACTTCCAAATTAACACTAAACAATTTCAATTAACCATGAAAGACATCATAATCAAAGATGCCAGAGTTATAAATGAAGGTAAAACGTCAAGAGATACGAGCATCCTCATACGCAACGGGATTATTGAAAAAATATTCCGGGATGAGGTTCCTGCGAACATTCTTGCCCAGGCGGATGTAATTGACGCATCAGGTAAATTTCTATTACCCGGCATCATCGATGATCAGGTTCATTTCAGAGATCCCGGACTTACCTATAAGGGAGATATAGAGACCGAGTCAAGAGCGGCAATAGCAGGGGGAATTACCTCATTCATGGAGATGCCCAATACAATTCCGCAAACCGTAACCCAGGAATTGCTTGAACAAAAATATCAGCGGGCCTCAGAGGTGTCGCTGGCAAATTACTCCTTTTATATAGGTGCAACAAATGACAATTTGGAAGAGTTGCTAAAAACCGATCCTTCAAAGGTGTGCGGGATAAAAGTATTTATGGGGTCATCCACAGGCAACATGCTGGTTGATAATGCAGAAACACTTTCTGCACTATTTTCCCGGTCAAAGATGCTCATCGCAACTCATTGTGAGGACGAACAAATTATTCAGGCAAATATCGCCCTTGCACGTGAGAAATATGGTGAGGATGTCCCCATGAACGAGCACTCGCGAATCAGGGATACCAACGCCTGTTTTAAATCGACCTCAAAAGCGGTAGAGCTCGCCAAGCGTTTTGGAACTAGGCTGCACGTTTTACACCTTTCCACAGCCGGAGAGATTGCCCTGTTTGAAGCCGGACCAGTGAAAGGGAAAAAAATCACCAATGAAGTTTGTGTGCACCATTTGTGGTTCACCGAATCAGACTACCAAAAAAAAGGCTCTCATATTAAATGGAACCCGGCAATCAAATCAGCCAATGACAAACTGGCACTGATGAAAGGACTTAATGACAACCGGATTGATGTTATTGCCACGGATCATGCCCCCCATACGCTGGAGGAGAAGGACCAAACCTACTTCAAATCCCCTTCAGGGGGTCCACTGGTTCAGCATTCACTGGTTGCAATGCTGGAAATGAGCCGTAACGGCAAGATATCCATGGAGAAAGTCGTGGAAAAGATGTGCCATGCTCCAGCCGATTTATTTGGAATCGAAAAACGGGGTTATATCCGCAAAGGGTATAAGGCAGATCTTGTCCTTGTTGACGCAGCCCGATGGACAGTCTCGAAAGATAATATTCTCTCAAAATGCGGATGGTCTCCATTTGAAGGCGAATCATTTTATTACTTTGTGAATCAGACATTTGTAAATGGAAACCTCGTTTATGAGAACAATAATCCAAATACTGCGGGAACGTTTCATGAACAGATCATGGGGGACAGGCTCACCTTCAACCGGAATCAATCTTAGAAACGCCTTTATAGTAGGGCTTGTTATCTGTGCCGGCGCCTGTCACAATCAGGTTCAGGATGATTACCCTATGAAGGGGACGGGATTGGGAAATATCATTTATGATACCTTTATCATTAATCGCGATTCAACAGATACCTGGGGTACTGAATGTCTCGCAAATTTTAACCGTCAGGAGTTGATTGACGAGATTTTTAATGAGGTATATAAAGGGAGAATTATTCCAACCGATTATTTTACCGGCGGGAAAATTTCTCCGGCTCAACTGAGAAAAATGGAAAACGATGGGGAGTTTTCCAGGAAAAACATCAGTAAAATCAGGTTTGAAGAGCAATGGCTTTGGGACAAGGATAAGTCAGTAATGCGGAAACAAGTGCTTTCCATAGCTATTGCGTGTGAGGTGTTCGATATTTCAGGAAAGTCCCGCGGTCAGAAACCCATCCTCAGGCTCGATTTCAATAAAAGATAACCGATTACTTCATTAAGAATCTGGCTGTGGTACGGGTTCTTTGCGCAACAAAAACAGTTCTGTGACCGGTCATCTGACTGATCGCTTCATCTGTGTAATACCTTATTGTCAGTAATTCAAGCCCATCGTTGTAGTGCACCACAAAATCTTTTTTTAATTCACTGATTAGCTGATCAAAACCCCTTTCCGGCCGGTCAAATGCCATAGAGAAATTCATGGCCGACTGTTGAACCAGGTCAACCTTTATCCGGTACTGCGCAAAAAGCCTATAAATTTTACTTATACTTTCCTCGGCAATAAATGAAAAATCGAGGGGTGAGATCGTAACAAGGACTAGGTCCTCCTTTGAAATGATGAGCGGAAAATAGTTCATGATGTGATCAATCCTGCAAATCACTGAACCCTCCTCCTGAGGTTCGCTAAACGAGCGCACATAAAGTGGTATATCTTTTTCAACCAAAGGTTTCATCGTCTTGGGGTGAATTACCTTTGCTCCATAATAGGTCATCTCAACAGCTTCGCGGTAGGACAACATATCAAGCTTACGGGTTGCCACAAATTTATTCGGATCGGCATTCATTATCCCGGGAACATCCTTCCATATGGTAACACTTTGAGCATTAAGTATATTTGCAATGATTGCCGCCGAATAATCAGAACCTTCGCGCCCCAATGTTGTAGTTTGATCGGTTACCGTAGCTCCAATAAATCCTTGGGTAAGGTATAACCGATTCTGATCAAAGTTGAACTGGGAACGGATCAATCCAGAGGAGAGCGACCAGTCAATATTCCCTTCACGCCAGGTGGCATCGGTTCGTAACCCATGCCTGATATCCACCCACTGATTGAATTGTCCGGTGGCATTAAGATAAACACTTATTATTTTAGTTGACAGAATTTCACCGAATGAGACTATCTGATCATATTCAAAATCATAATCAAGAGAAGGAGGATGGCCGAGTCGGGACTCCAACTGATCGAAAATTGCCTCAATCCCGAACTTTTCATCATTAATCAAACAATCAAGGAGATCCGAAAAAATATCAAAATGATATTTTTTTAACCGATTAAAGTCTGACAGGAGCTCCTCCCGGTTTCCATTAAAGTAATTCTTTGTTAAGGCTTCAAGCCCATTTGTCGTCTTTCCCATTGCTGAAACCACAACCACCAGCATATCGTCATACCCGCTTAAAATGGAAGCCAGATTTCTTACACCCGCAGCATCTTTTACGGAGGCCCCTCCAAACTTGAAAACCTTCATTTACAAATATTTACAAATTATTTTCCGATAATTAATACCGTGATAAAATTATTAAAACTTCGGCTGATAAACGTTTAAATGACGAAATAATACAGGAATATTCCCAAAATTGGTAACTGGCTCGCGATCCATGATCCACATCTCATTCAAGGGATTCTGCGGGCTAAGTTATTTCCGGAAAACAAAAAAAAATATTTCGTATCTTTGTCCTCCCCAAAAGGTGGAGACAAGAGTACAAATAACTATAATACAATTAAATGGCATATATAAACGAAAACTACCTGAAATTAAAAGCAGGATATTTATTCCCGGAAATTGGTCGCAGAGTAAGAGAATTTGCAGCCGCAAACCCCGATAGCCAAATAATCAGAATGGGAATCGGGGATGTTACACAACCCTTAACTCCTGCAATTCTGAAGGCTTTTCATGATGGAGTAGCCGAGATGGGTAACAAAGAGACATTTAAAGGATACGGTCCTGAACAAGGATATGATTTTCTTAGGGAAGCGATTGCCGTAAACGACTATCAAATGCAGGGAGTAGCTATTTCGTCAGACGAAATTTTTGTATCTGACGGTTCAAAATGTGACACAGGAAACATTCAGGAGATATTTGGAAGTGAGAATATTATTGCAATTTGTGATCCGGTATACCCTGTCTATGCAGATACTACAGTTATGTCGGGAAAAACGGGTGTTTGCCAGGCGAACGGATACTTTGACAATATTGTCTATATGCCTTGTAATGAAGCAAACGGATTTATACCCGAGCTACCCGCCACAAGGCCCGATCTGATTTTTCTGTGCTTCCCCAACAATCCTACAGGAACGGTTGCCACGAAAGAGGTTCTGAAAAAATGGGTTGACTATGCCATTGCAAACAAGAGCATAATTCTTTATGATGCAGCGTATGAGGCCTATATCACTGACGACTCAATACCGCATTCCATTTTTGAGATTGAGGGGGCAAAAAATATTGCGATTGAGTTCCGGAGTTTTTCAAAAACAGCAGGTTTCACCGGAACCAGGTGTGCTTTTACAGTAATACCCAACGAACTGGTCGCCTACGACCGGCAAGGAACCGAAGTCCCTGTTAAACCACTCTGGATGAGACGTCATACGACAAAGTTTAACGGAGTCTCCTATCCTGTTCAAAAAGCGGCTGCTGCCGTTTATTCCGAAGAAGGGAAAAAGGAGGTAAAAGCGCTAATTCGTTATTACCTTGAGAATGCCCGTTTAATCAGAGAAAGTCTCACCGAATCAGGATATACTGTTTTTGGAGGGATCAATGCTCCTTATGTTTGGGTAAAGACAAAAAACAACCTCACATCCTGGGAATTTTTCGATAAATTACTGAATGACAGTCATGTTGTAGGTACTCCGGGATCGGGATTTGGTCCATCGGGGGAAGGATATTTTCGCTTTTCAGCCTTTGCAGACCGCGAGAATGTAATTCAAGCAATGGAAAGAATTAAAAACCTCAGCTTTTAATACAACCTCCACTATGGAAATTGCATCTACCTATCATGCCGAAATCGGGGGATCCTATTGATACAGCAATTCCCTCATCTGCATTTAAATTTTAACTGATCAAAGAGACATCAAATGGCAATAAAAAACTTTATAACCGCTGCATTAATCCTGCTGTTTGCTGCAGGATTTCAGTTCAAGGCGCATTGCCAGTTGTTCTTCCCCGAAGATATGGTGAATGTTAAAGGTCAGGTAATTGATGAAATAACCAAAGAGGGTGTAATAAATGCGCAGGTTCTTAATATGCGCGTCCGTGGCGGCACTATGACCGATGCCTTTGGTAAATTTTCAATTCAGGCCGACCCCATGGATACACTAACTTTTAAATCACTGAATTACAAAGACAAAAGAGTTCCGGTAAGCGCCATTTTCGCTAACGAAAACGGGTTACCCAAAATTACCATGTCTCCAACCAGAATTCTCCTTGACCAGGTTGAAGTCAATAGCTCTGCACCGAAAATTAATCTGTACGGAATTCCTACAGGGAAGTCTTCAACAGTTCCGCAAGAATTGCGAAGCGATTACTTTGCAACCAGACCCAAAAACATCACTGCGGTAGTCAAACCAATATCCTTTTTATCCTATTACCTTAGTAAGGATGAAAAAGAAAAACGGACTGCGCTGACAGCTATTCATACAGAAAAGGACTGGCAAATACTTTCTCTGGTATATAACCGTGATGTTATTCAGAAAATATCCGGACTTCAAGGTGATGCACTGGATGATTTCATGCTTTACTGCAATGCATTTAATAAGCTTTCAACGAATGCAACGACTTTTGAAGTTGAGCAACGAATAAGGGAGTTGCTCATCGAGTATAATGAAAAACAAAAAGCAAAAAAATCTGCATCCTAACCTTTCAAGCTAACGGGTTAATCCGGTATAGCTATTCCTAAAAAAGAGCAATTGGAAATCAATAAAACGATATTAGGGATTGATCCCGGTTCGAACATCATGGGGTATGGTGTGCTTAAAATCACAAAAAACAAGGCTGAAGTTGTGGCTTTGGGCGTGATAAAAACTTCCGGATTTTCGGGCCATTATCAGAAATTAGGCCATATTTTTAACCGGACACTGTATCTTGTCGATGAATACAAGCCGGATGAAACGGCACTTGAAGCCCCCTTTTTCGGTAAAAATGTCCAATCCATGCTAAAACTTGGCCGTGCACAAGGAGTGGCAATGGCAGCCTCACTCTACCGCAATATACCGATCTTCGAATATGCGCCATTGCGTATTAAACAAGCAATCACCGGAAATGGCTCCGCTACCAAGGAGCAGGTCGCCTACTTTTTAAAGCAAATGTACAATCTTGAAATAATGCCCAAGGACCTTGATGCCACAGATGGTTTGGCAACGGCTGTGTGTCACTTCCTTCAGTTAAAAAACCCGGTTGCTGCCGGGACCATTAAAAATTGGGGCGAATTCATCAGGAAAAACCCGGGGAGGGTAAAATAGTTATAAATTCATACAAACTCAAGGGCTACTCTGGACGAGATTTCCAAAAATTCATCGGAAGTGAATTTTAATTTGGGCTTTAAGAAATTGATATCACTTTCACTGTTCAACGGAATCAGATGGATATGTGCATGAGCTACTTCCAGTCCCAGAACAGCGACACCCACTTTTTTACAGGGAATTGCCTTTTTTAGTGCCAGTGCCACCCTTTTGGAAAACAGCATTAATCCCGTAAAATCAGGGTCATCCAGATCAAATAAATAGTCCGTTTCAACCTTTGGAATCACCAGTACATGACCTGCAGCAATGGGGAAAATATCTAAAAAGGCAAGATAGTGCGCATCTTCGGCAACTTTGAAACATGGAATCTCACCAGCCACAATTTTCGAAAAAATACTTGCCATTTTTACGTGCGTTATTTGGTCAAATACCTAATTCAATATTAATAATCTCAAATGGAATGATACCGGATGGAACCGTAATCTCAACAGTATCCCCTATTCTCTTACCCAAGAGTCCCTGGGCAATAGGGGTATTTACACTTATTTTGCCAATTTTAAGATCCGCCTCGTGCTCAGAAACGATCGTATAAGCCATCGTCGAATTGTTTTTCCGGTTTTTGATTGTAACCTTATTCATAATTTGAACCACATCGGTTTCAATTTTGGACTGGTCTATAATCCGGGCACCGGCCAACTGGCTTTGTAGCATTGCAATCTTAGCCTCGAGCATTCCCTGGGCATCTTTGGCTGCATCATACTCTGCATTCTCTGAAATATCCCCTTTCTCTATAGCTTCCCCTATATTTTTGGAAATTGCAGGCCGCTGTACATTGACCATTTGATCCAGTTCTGCCTTAAGCTTCTTTAAGCCTTCGGCAGAAATATAAGTAATTTTGCCCATTTGATATAAATTTTTGCTGATATGACATAAAAAACAAGAAGAACTCCGGTGTGCCAGAACTCTTCCTGATCTGAATAAATACAAATTTAAAAATATTCTTTAAGAAATGTGCAAATATATGGCCGAAAAAAAATGTCCACTCCATTTTAGCCGCTTTATTTATTTACAGTCAGGTATTCTCTGTTGCATTCTATCTGTAAAACACAGGATTAAATTCTCAAAGTGAAATATTCTTAGTGCTCATAATCAAAAGCTAATCAAGATTGGCAGTACGAAATATCGCTCTTGCCTTAGCTGAACTATGGATTGCCGATAAATCCGGGTGAATTTTCCCTCCGGCAGATACACACCTGAAATTGAAAAAATCAGATCTGTTTTACCTATCTTTGTATTCATGAAACAGAATAAAATGGATCGTCTGAAGCCTCTTTTCATCATCAAAACTACAGCAGTATTAATACTGCTTATCATGGTATTGGGTTGTGGCAAGAATCAGAATGCATTTTTGCCCAATGTGCAGGTAAATATTTCCCTGACATCTTATGAATTGAATTTTATTGAGATTTCCGGAAATTCAATCGAGTTTTTGAATCAGGGTTATAATGGAAACGGGGTGATCATATCGTGTTCTAATCCCGATCCAAACCAACCACAATATTATGCCTATGATGCCACCTGTCCCTATGAAACGGATCATACCGGAGTTGTAGTGCTTACAGCTGTCAAAAATTACGCTTCACCTCCCTATACAATATTCAGCAGTGGCTTTATGGGCACCTGCAATAAATGCGGATCAACTTTTAATTTAATGAATGGGGGTCAGGTAACCGGAGGACCGGCTGCTCATTTTCTGGAGAATTATAATGTCCTGAGCGGAAACGGGAGTATAACAATCACCAATTAGAAGACCACCTCGATCCTCAGCAAACCAAGGCACTGAGTTTACTGTTCCTCAAAAAAACTGAAGCGTTAATAACTACCTGATCAGGTAATTATTAACGCTTCAATTTCCTATAGGTATTTCTTCTTGTTAGTACCGGTAATGCTCAGGTTTAAAAGGACCGGTAGGAGCTATTCCCAGGTAACCGGCTTGTTCCATAGTCAGAACAGTCAGTTTAACACCAAGCTGGTCAAGATGAAGTCTGGCGACCTCTTCGTCAAGGTGTTTTGGCAGTCTGTAAACCCCCACTTCGTATTGCTTATTCCACAACTCCAGCTGGGCCAACGTTTGGTTGGTAAATGAGCTGCTCATGACAAAGGAAGGATGACCAGTTGCACATCCCAAATTCACAAGACGACCTTCAGCAAGGAGAAAAATCGCATGTCCATCCGGGTAAATATATTTGTCAACCTGTGGCTTAATATTTATTTTCGTTACTCCCGGCCACTTTTCAAGACGTGAAACCTGAATTTCGTTATCAAAATGGCCAATATTGCACACAATGGCCTGATCTTTCATAGCTGCCATGTGCTCGCCGGTAATAATGTCCAGATTTCCGGTAGTTGTAACAAAAATATTCCCTTCAGGGATCGCCTCCTCCATAGTTTTGACTTCAAAGCCTTCCATAGCTGCCTGCAGAGCACAAATAGGATCAATTTCAGTCACGATTACCCTGGCGCCATAGCCACGCATCGACCTGGCGGATCCTTTGCCAACGTCACCATATCCGGCGACTACGACAACCTTACCGGCAATCATCACGTCAGTGGCCCGTTTAATCCCATCAGCCAGTGATTCCCTACACCCATAAAGGTTATCAAATTTCGATTTTGTTACAGAATCATTTACATTAAAGGCGGGGAAGAGCAACTTACCCTGCTCGAGCATTTGATAAAGACGATGGACTCCGGTGGTTGTCTCTTCAGATACCCCTTTTATCTCCTTTGACTGGCGATGCCAGCGTCCATTATCCGAATTTAGTACCAGCTTCAGGATCTTATTCAATTCTTTTTCATCGTCGGCACTGACCTCTTCATCCAGAAGTTCATTGTGGTCTTCCGCTTCAAATCCGCGGTGTATCATCATGGTAGCATCACCTCCGTCATCAACGATCAAATTTGGTCCGAGGCCTCCTCCAAAGTCCAGTGCACGCTCGGTACACCACCAGTATTCAGCCAGAGATTCACCCTTCCATGCGAATACCGGAACGCCTGCCTCGGCTATTGCAGCCGCAGCATGGTCTTGAGTTGAAAAAATATTGCAACTGCACCACCTCACTTTTGCACCCAAATCGACCAGCGTTTCAATCAAAACAGCAGTTTGAATAGTCATATGCAGTGATCCCATGATGCGGGATCCTTTCAATGGCTTAACCGCTCCATATTTCTGACGCAGCGCCATCAGGCCAGGCATCTCTTTTTCGGCTATTTCTATCTCCTTCCGACCAAATTCTGCCTGGGAAATATCCCGGACTTTAAAATCTTCTTTTTGAATATTCATTATACAGTTTCATTAAAATATTATTTACTAAAAACATGGTTACTAAAAAATCTACTATGTAAGTATACCCATGGCACTATCCTTATCCTTAAAAAGCTGAGCTTGTAACAGATCAATTCCGTCGAATTTTTGCTCATTACGAATCCTTTCGACGAAAAACAGTGTTATCTCTGAGTCATAGATATCCTCATCAAAATTAAAAATATTTACTTCAATTGTTTTATGATCGGCGTTATGATTTACAGTTGGACGCATGCCAATATTGAGCATCCCTTTAAAAACCCGACCGCCGGATTCAACCATTACTGCATAAACTCCGTCTGCAGGAACCAGTTTATGATCGTCATAAGTATCAATATTGGCCGTTGGAAATCCTATTTTACGCCCCAGCTGATTTCCCTGAACCACCTTACCCGATAAGGAATATTGATAACCCAGAAAGTGATTGGCTTTAACAATGTCTCCCGCCCCGAGGGCCTGACGTATTCTGGTTGAACTTACAATCTTATTGTCAACAACCAATTGCGACATTTGTTCTACTTTAAAATTAAGCGATCGGGAGAGAATTTCGAGGGAATTGAAATTCCCCTGACGCCCCTTGCCAAACCGATGATCATATCCAACAACCAGACTTGAAATATTCATCCCTTTAACTAATATTTCAGAAACGAATTCATCATAGCTCAATTTAGAGAATTCGCTGGTAAAAGGATAGATAACAAGATGATCGATACCGATTTTCTCCATCAGTCTGATCTTTTCACTTTTTGTGGATAATAGCCTCAGAGAATCCTCCTGGGGAGCAATGATTATTCGGGGATGTGGTTCAAAGGTAAAAACGACAGATTCCCCACCCGAAAGTGCACTGTACCTCTTGAGTTCGGAGATAACTTCACGGTGTCCCAGATGCACGCCATCGAATGTACCGATAGTGACAACCGGCTTATACGCAATAAAATTACCTAAATTGTAATGAATTTTCACAAAAATAAAATTTTCAAGGCGTAAAAATAGTCAAAATAAATTTGGATCAGGTCATTTTATCGGTTATAGGGTAATTAAAGCGACTTTATTAAGGTTCCTTTTGATTGGTTTTGTCAGGGAATTTGTACTTTTGTTAACTTTAAATTTAGACTAATATCAAATCTTCAATGAAAAAAGTATTTTACTTTTCAATTATTCTGTTGGTTGTATTTGGCTGTGGAAAAAAATCAAATTTCACCATCACCGGGCTAATTGATGGTGGCCAGGGGAAAACAATCTACTTCAGCAAACTATTAATTAACAATGATTTAGTATTGGATTCATGCAAAATTGATCAGGAAGGACGATTCAGGTTTAAAGGAAATGCAACATCACCTACTTTTTACCTCTTAAAGTTATCAAAGAATAGTTTTGTAACGTTACTGGCCGATTCAACAGAAAATGTATTCATCACCGGTTCGTTTAAAAACTTCATCAGAGATTATAAAGTGAAAGGTTCCAGCGGATCAGAAAATTTACGGGATTTGAATAATCGGTTCTTTACTGCAAAAGCACAAACCGACTCATTGCGTAATCTTTACAATTCGGCAAAAGACAACCCGGTGAACGCTTTGAAATTATCAGAATTGAATACCCAGTATAGTCGCATAATTAATGATCACGCCAATTACATAACCTCATTTGTGAAAAGAAATCCTTTTTCACTCGCTTCTGTATATGCACTTTACCAGAAATGGGACGAAACCAGTTTTGTAATTAATGACTTACAGACGATGAAAACAGCTGCTTCGGCCCTTTATTCCGTCTATCCTAAAAATGAGCAGGTTATTGCCTTGTATAACAATACGCTTCAATTCATCAAGGAGGAGCGAGACAAGAGGCTGACCAATGTTATAAAAAACAATGCCGTAAACTCCCCCAATATTGTTTTACCTGATGCTGACGGCCATGTAAGGGATTTATGGTCCTTGCATGGAAAATATGTTCTGCTTCATTTCTGGTCTGCAAAAGACCGGGCTTCAAGAATTGTTAATCCTGTACTTTCAGAACTCTACCATAAGTTTAAGAACCGGGGTTTTGAGATTTTCATGGTCAGTGTAGACAATGACAGAGCTGCATGGATGGAGGCGATTGCGAATGACAATTTGAATTGTATCAATGTAGGTGATATGAAAGGCAGTTTTCAGGCGGCAAGCAACTACAATATTCAGGAATTGCCATTTAATTATTTACTTGATAAGCAAGGGGCAATAATAGGAAGAAACCTGAAAGGACCCGCTTTGAATCAGGCATTAAGCCAAATATTCAAATAAATTTTAGTCAGCTCCTGTGCCCCGTTTTTTTCAGCCAATTTGAAGATAACCGTTAAAAATAGCTCAACAGGATTCAGGATCTTGAAAAATTCCATTTTAGGTGTACCTTTGCCGCAGTAAAGAAAACCTTAATTCATAAAGTAAAAAACCAGATTTGGAGCAGCCAAAAAAAATATATTTTGCATCTGATGTTCATCTTGGGTCATCTGCGCTTAAGCACGGCCGCGCAAGGGAATTACTTTTTGTTCGGTGGCTGAATATGGTTAAAAAAGACGCTGCGGTTATATTTCTTCTTGGCGATATTTTTGATTTTTGGTTTGAATACAAAAAAGTAGCTCCACAGGGCTTTGTTCGGGTACTTGGGGCAATAGCCGAGATTTGTGACAGCGGGATTCCTGTTCACTTTTTCACCGGGAATCATGACATTTGGGTCTTTGATTACCTCCCCCGCGAAACAGGTGTGATTGTACACCATGAGCCTTTTGAAACTGAGCTGTTTGGGAAGAAATTTTTTCTGGCCCACGGAGATGACCTTGGAAAAACGGACTTCAAATATCAGGTACTAACCCGATTTTTTCATAATCGCATCGCTCAATGGGCCTTTGCCAAAATTCATCCGGATTTGTCTTTTCGTCTTGCATTTCTCTGGTCAAAGAAAAGCAGATTAGCCAAGGGGATAGACGGGCCAGGCTTTTTAGGAGAGGATCGTGAACATCAGATTATATTTGCGCGTAAGAAATTAAGAGAAAAACATTTTGATTATTTTGTTGTAGGGCACAGACATATTGCACTTGATTTTCAACTAAACGAGAACAGCAAAATGGTCATACTTGGTGACTGGTTTAAAGTTTGCACTTATGGGGTATATGATGGCCAGGCCTTTCAATTAAAAGAGATTATTAATGAAACGCTTATGAATAGTAAATAATTAATATGGATAAAAAAATTTACACAATTATTGTTGGTACAGGATCATTTGTTCCCCCAAAGGTTATTGCTAATGATTTTTTTCTGGATGCTCAATTTTATGACCCGGCAACAAATGAAATTTTCAATACTCCCAACTCTGAAATAATCAGAAAATTTTACGAAATTACGAATATAGAAGAACGACGATACGCTGAAGATGACCAGGTAACCAGTGATTTGGCAACTTTTGCTGCCCGTGATGCAATTGAAACTTCGGGAATTGATCCGGAAACGTTTGATTTTATTCTGGTCGCCCACAATTTCGGGGATATGCATCATGGTTTTGTGCAACCAGATCAGTGCCCGGCGTTAGCCAACCGCGTAAAAACAAAACTGGGAATTAATAATCCTGCTGTTCTGACCAATGATGTCACTTCGGGATGCCCCGGATGGACCACAGCAATGATTATTGCCGATGCTTACATTAAAAGTGGCATATTCAAGCGTGGCCTGGTAATTGGGGCGGATGTGTTATCGCGGATTGCAGATCCTTATGACCGGGATAAGATGATATTTTCGGATGGTGCCGGAGCTGCCATTGTTGAAGGGATTGAAAGTGATATTCCTGTCGGTATTCTGTCCCATTCATGCCGTTCTGACCACGATCAGAATATGCTCATTATGGGATTCTCGGTAAATCCCAACATTCCAAAGGAGCATCAGTTTCTCAAAATGCTGGGATCAAAAGTATACGTCTATGCACTGAGTAACGTCCCCGGAGTGGTGAAGGATAGTCTGGACAAAGCTGGACTCCATCTTGATGACGTCAGTAAAGTTTTAATTCATCAGGCGAATGAGAAGATGGATGAAGCAATTCTGAGTCGCGTATTCCGGCTTTACGGCAAACGGGAATATGATAAGGGGGTAATGCCCATGACGATACAACGATTTGGGAATTCCTCTACTGCGACAGTTCCAACGTTGCTCGATCTGGTTTTAAAAGATAAAATGGAGGATCATCAGATTTCCGGGGGTGATGTGATAATCCTCACTTCAGTTGGGGCAGGAATGACCATCAATTCCATTGTTTATAAAATGCCGGAATAGAATTCCCCGAAAAAAAGGTCGTTTTGCTAATGCAGAACGACCTTTTTTTATATCCCGAAATTAGAATTTAACCCGCCTTCAACCTTATTGCGCTCAGTTTATCAATTTTCTCCATCGCAAATTCAGGGGTGATTACTATTTCTGTGTGTTCACCGGAAGGCATTTCAAACATCACATCCATAATCACCGTTTCGCAAATAGCCCTAAGTCCGCGCGCTCCCAGTTTGAATTCAATAGCCTTATCAACAATAAGATAAAGTGTTTCTTCAGGGAAGATGATTTTTATTCCATCCATTTTAAACAATTTCTGATATTGCTTGATAATGGAGTTTTTAGGTTCGGTTAAAATACGCCTTAATGCCTCTCTTTCCAGGGGTACCAGGTAGGTAAGTACCGGCAAGCGACCTACGATTTCGGGGATAAGTCCAAATGAGCGGAGATCCTGTGGTGATACATACTGCAACAGGTTATTCCGATCAACCTGACCGTTTTCAATACTGGCCTTATAACCGACTACCTTCGTATTCAGGCGTAATCCTATTTTCCGGTCAATACCTTCAAAGGCGCCTCCACAAATAAACAGAATATTTTTTGTATCAACAGGAATCATTTTCTGTTCCGGGTGCTTCCGGCCACCTTGTGGTGGCACATTGACAATTGATCCTTCCAAAAGTTTGAGTAAACCTTGCTGGACCCCCTCCCCTGAAACATCCCGGGTTATCGACGGATTATCCCCCTTGCGGGCAATTTTATCAATCTCATCGATGAAAACTATCCCCCGTTCTGCGGCATCTACATTATAATCGGCGACCTGCAACAACCGTGTCAGCAGACTTTCGATGTCTTCACCCACGTAACCTGCTTCAGTTAATACTGTAGCATCTACAATTGTGAACGGAACATGCAACATTCGCGCTATCGTCTTGGCCAACAATGTCTTACCAGTTCCTGTGGGGCCGACAAGAATAATATTTGATTTCTCAATCTCGGTACCCTCTTCATCGGCATGCTGATTTAACCGTTTATAATGGTTGTATACAGCCACTGCCAGGACTTTTTTTGCATCATCCTGACCGATTACATACTGGTCAAGAAAATCCTTTATCTCTTTCGGTTTTTTTAATTCAACACCGGCAAGGTCAAAACTTTTATTCTTTTTAAATTCCTCTTCGATTATGGCATGAGCCTGCTCGATACAGTTTTCACAAATGTGACCCTCCATACCGGCAATAAGAATACTGACATCTTTCTTATCTCTGCCACAAAACGAACATTTATCCATCTTTTTCATTTGTATATATTTTGTTTTATAGCGGCCCAACTGAACAGCCATGTTGATATTTTCATTACAATCAATGGTTTCTCAACAATGGTTATTTCATGCTACCATTTAAGTATTATTGATCCGCGAAAAAACCGTGGATTATTTTTTAACGCGAATGAGAATATCATCGATCATTCCGTACTCTTTGGCTTCATCGGATGTCATCCAGTAATCACGATCCGAATCCAGCTCCACCTTTTCAATTGTTTGCCCCGAATGTGTGGCAATAATCTGATACAACTCCTTCTTTAATTTTTCAATTTCACGAGCAACAATCTGAATATCAGAAGCTTGACCCTGTGCTCCGCCCATAGGCTGGTGAATCATGATCCGCGAATGTTTCAATGCAGAACGTTTGCCGGTAGTTCCGGCAGTCATTAACACGGCTGCCATTGAGGCGGCCATTCCTGTGCAGATTGTAGCCACATCACAGTTAATATACTGCATTGTGTCATATATTCCCAGTCCGGCATGAACGGATCCTCCCGGGGAGTTAAAATAGATCTGAATATCTTTCCCCGGGTCGGATGATTCCAGAAAAAGTAACTGGGCCTGAATAATATTGGCCACATAATCATCGATCGCTATACCCAGAAAAATGATCCGGTCCATCATTAAACGGGAGAAGACATCCATCTGCGCAACGTTTAACTGGCGTTCTTCGATAATTGTCGGAGAGATATAGGCATTTGCATAGATTGATTCATATTTGTACAGATTCAGGCTGCTGATGCCTAAATGCTTCGTCGCATATTTGCGGAATTCATCACTATTTCCATTCATATTATCTTACTTTTTTAAAATAAAAAACTTTGCAAAACAATTTGTTTACCTGGGGTATTCAAGTTCCGGATAAACGAATTGTCCTACAAAGTTATAAAAATACTGCGATTACTTTTGACCGGGGTTTATTTTTCGAACAAATCGTCAAACTCTTTTTGTGTAACGTGCTTTAAATCAATCCCGGCTTTATCTTTGATGAGTTCAAGAACTTTATCTTCAACTTTCTTCTCCGCCATCTTCTGTTTTTGCTCCTTATTTTGAAGAATAGAGTTGGCATAATTATCAAGATATTCATCAGGAACATTTGACATGCCATATTGCTGAAACTGCATTCTGGCCATTTCACGTGCCATTAATGCAATGTCTGCTTCTTCAATTCTGATTTCATTTTCCTTAACCAGTTTATTTTTGATCAAAGTCCATTCAAGGTCTTTACGGAAATGTTCAAATTCCTCTTCGATTTGCTCAGCTGTAACCTTTTCATTGGTTTCAACAAGCCACCGTTTAAGAAATTCTTCAGGCAATTTCATGGAGATTGCATTGGTAAAAACTTCTTTGGCATCGATTGAGAACCGGTAATCGCTGGAATAGACCAGATTGGATTTCAGTTCTGCACCGATTTTTTCACGCAAATCCTCGACTGTTTTTACCTCTGTCTCATCGCCATAAATCTTTTTGAAGAGAGCTTCGTCTAATTCGGCAGCGACAAAGGTATTAATTGTATTTACAGTGAAGTTAAAATCACCGGACACCGTTCCGATTTCATCATCTTTAACTTTCAACAAATGAGCCACTTCATGGTCATTCTGCAAGGCAATTTTAGGGTCGAATTTCAACACATCTCCAACCTTTGCCCCGATGAAAAGCTTTTGAATGGTTTCATCCCTGATAAGCTGAACGGACATCTGAACATTGGATGAGGAGATTCCTCCATCCAGAACATTTCCCTCTGCATCCAGTTGTATAAAATCACCGAGGACGGTCTCATTTTTGCCAACAACTTCGGCAGGACTATTTTCTCCAAAACGGTTTGTATAACCCTGGATCTGATTGTCGATCAATTGGTCATCAACGATGATTTCATAATACGGCAATTTGCCGATTGCATTAAAATCAACATTGATTTCGGGGCTCAGCCCAAGATCAAAAACGAATTCAAAATCAGCTTCACTATCGAAATCCAGAATGGCCTGCTCGGTCAGTGAAGGGAGTGGCTCGCCCAGAATATTAAGATTCTCGTCAGAGATATATTTTGTAAGTTCCCGGCTAAGCAATTTATTTACCTCATCAGCCACGGCCGATTTACCGTACATTTTTTTTATCAGCCCTGCAGGAACCATCCCTTTGCGGAAACCGGGCATATTGGCCTTTTTGCGATAATCTTTTAATGTTTCATTAACAGTTGCCACATAGTCTTGCTTTTCGACAGCAATTCGGACAACGACATTCAAATCGTCAATACTTGTCTTCGAAATTTTCATAATTTTCTCCTTTATGATCCTAAATACTAATGCAGAGCGAAAGGTTTCTCTAAACTTGCAATTAAAAAAAACCGCCTTATTTCCATTAAGGGAAAAAGGCGGTTTAATGGTTATCTGTGCGGACGAAGGGACTCGAACCCCCACGCCTCTCGGCACCAGATCCTAAGTCTGGCGCGGCTACCAATTACGCCACGTCCGCATTTTTTCGAGCTGCAAATATAGTGTTTTTTTTATTTGTAAATCCAACTGAAAAATTAATCCTTAATTATTCTGAAGGCCGCCCCTCTTTCTGCTCCTGTTTCATTGCCACCGGGCGTCGCAATTCGAAGTTTTGGCCCAGATAAAGCCTCCTAACCTCCTCATCTTCTGAAAGATCCTCTGCAGACCCGCTATTCAGAATCCGGCCGTCATATAATAAATAGGACCGGTCAGTAATTGAGAGTGTTTCGTGAACATTGTGATCGGTAATCAGAATGCCAATATTTTTGTCTTTTAAACGGAAAACAATTTGCTGGATATCTTCCACTGCGATTGGGTCGACCCCTGCAAAGGGTTCATCAAGCAGGATGAAAGCGGGATTAATAGCTAAACAGCGGGCAATTTCAGTTCTCCGGCGCTCCCCTCCGGATAATTGAATCCCTTTACTTTTACGCACCCGCTGAAGACCAAATTCATCAAGCAGTGATTCAAGCTTATCACGTTGATATTCCTTCGAGAATTTGGTCATCTCCAGAATTGAGCGGATATTGTCTTCGACACTCATTTGCCTGAAAACGGACGCCTCCTGGGCAAGATATCCGATCCCTAACTGGGCCCTTTTATAAACCGGGAACGAGGTGATTTCGAGGTCATCCAGAAATATCTGACCCCCATTGGTCTTTATTAAACCAACGATCATATAAAATGAGGTTGTCTTACCAGCTCCGTTTGGGCCCAAAAGACCTACAATTTCGCCCTGGTTTAATTCGAGTGACACCCCTTTTACTACAGTCCGGCTACGATAGTTTTTAACTAAATTTTCAGCTCTTAGCTTCATTTCTCCTTAAAATTAAATTTGTTAAGCTTCAAGAAGCTCTGTATCTGTCCGCTTTTTTTCGATCCCTTTGGCAAGGATAACCCCCAATTCATAAAGAATAATTAGCGGACCTGAGACCATTAACATACTGAAGACATCCGGAGGCGTAATAATAGCTGCCAGCAGGAGCAGAACAATATAAGCATGTTTTCGGTACTTGATTAAAAATCCGGAGCTGACCAAACCCACCTTAGCAAGAAAATAGATTACAATCGGCAACTCAAAGACAACTCCGCTACCCAAAATTATTGTAGTGACCGAGCTAATATAGGAGTTCAGATTGATCTGATTGACGACCTCCTCACTCACCCGGTAAGAGCCAAAGAAATGAGTTGACAGTGGGACAATAACATAGTAGCCAAAAAGAACACCCAGCAGAAATAACAACGTACTGTAAAAAACGGCTCCGGTTGCGTGTTTCCGCTCCTTTTCATAGAGGGCGGGCTTAATAAAACGCCAGAATTCCCAGAAAATATAGGGAATTGCAATAATAATTCCACCAATCATGGCAATATTAAGGTGGGTTGAAAACTGACCCGCCATATCATAATTAATAATGCTGAATGGTTTTGTATTGATCGCCATATCGGGTGAATTAAATGTCACCGCCACCCAGGCAAATGCCCTGTTGGTAATAAATGCGGGATACTTTGGAGCAAAAAGTATCTTATCCATAATGAATTTCACATTTATAAAAACGAATACAGCTCCAAATACCACAGCAGCCGAAATGCGAACAAGATGCCACCGCAACTCCTCGAGATGCTCCAAAAAAGACATCTCTTCATTGGATTTCGCAGATTTTTTCCCTTTTTTCTCTTTTCCTGTAAGTATTCCCTTTATGGACATTGACCTTTATTTAAAGATTTTATATATCTGACCCCGAATTACGAATTCAGCGGCAAATATACGATTCTTTGACCCATTTAGGTGAAGCAAAATCTGATCTAAACAGGTCCAATGTTAAATTTTATACGATTTTGTTGTAAGTCCTTGTTCCAGCCAATAAAATTGATACCTTAGTGGAACAAAATCAAATTGATTAAGAGATATTTTGACGTACCATTATGAGGGATAGAAAGACACTTAATGACCAGCTTCAGAAGTACTTTGGCTTTGATCGGTTTAAAGGACAACAGGAAGAGGTAATTAACAGCATATTAGACAGAAATGATACTTTTGTTCTGATGCCAACAGGTGGCGGAAAGTCACTTTGTTATCAGTTGCCGGCACTAATGCAGGAGGGCACTGCCATTGTAATTTCTCCGCTCATCGCCCTTATGAAGAATCAGGTTGATGCTATCAGAAGTTTCAGCACCGAAGACGGAGTGGCCCATTTTCTGAATTCGTCTCTTACCAAAACGGCAATTCAGAAAGTAAAGGAGGATATTTCGAGAGGTCACACCAAACTTCTTTATGTGGCACCCGAATCTCTGACAAAACTTGAAAACATAGATTTTCTCAAAGGGATTAAGATCTCTTTCTATGCAATCGACGAGGCTCATTGCATCTCCGAATGGGGCCACGATTTCCGTCCGGAGTACCGAAGGATCCGGCCTATTGTCAACGAAATCGGACAGGCACCCATTATGGCGCTAACTGCCACTGCAACGCCAAAAGTGCAGCACGATATCCAGAAAAATCTCGGAATGCAGAACGCACAGGTCTTTAAGTCATCGTTTAACAGACCAAACCTGTATTATGAGATACGCCCAAAAAACAAGGCTAAAGATCAAATAATCAGGATGATAAAAAGCAATCCCGGAAAATCGGGAATTATTTATTGTCTGAGCCGCAAAAAAGTGGAGGAGATCGCCGAATTACTTCAGGTCAATGGGATTAAGGCGCTTGCTTATCATGCAGGGATGGATTCTGCAACCCGTTCGGGAAATCAGGATAAATTCCTCATGGAAGAATCCGATGTGATCGTTGCAACCATTGCATTTGGGATGGGGATCGATAAACCGGATGTCAGGTTTGTGATCCATTACGACATCCCGAAGTCACTTGAAGGCTATTACCAGGAAACAGGCCGGGCGGGCAGAGATGGCGGAGAGGGGAAATGCATAACCTTCTATAGTTACAAGGACATCCAGAAGCTTGAAAAATTTATGCAGGGGAAACCGGTTGCAGAACAGGAAATCGGGCAGCAACTGCTGTTGGATACCGTTGCATTTGCAGAATCCTCCCTGTGCCGGCGTACGATACTTTTGCACTATTTCGGTGAGAAATACGAAACCGAAAATTGCGGCTTCTGCGACAATTGTCTAAACCCGAAGGAGCACATGGAGGGGATGGAGCTTGTTGTAAAAGCATTAAAGGCTGTTGTTGAAGTAAAGGAACAATGTAAAGGGGAGCACCTTGTCAGTATTCTTATCGGTTTGGAGAATGCTACCGTTAAATCATTCTCTCACAATACGCTCGAAATTTTTGGCGAAGGAGACGATTATGACGACAAGATCTGGAATGCAGTCTTCAGGCAAAGTATCATTGCTGGGTTCCTTCATAAAGACATCGAAAACTATGGGGTTTTAAAACTCACAGATGCCGGAAGGGGATTTTTGGCCCACCCTACCTCCTTTATGATCGTCAAGAATCATGATTATGAATCGGAGGAGGAGAATGATGATATTCCGCAAGGCGGAACTGCAGCAGGTGATCCCGAATTGTTTGCCATTCTTAAAGATCTGCGTAAAAAAATTGCCCTAAAGCAGAAACTCCCACCTTTCGTTATTTTTCAGGACCCGTCTCTATCCGATATGTCAATCCAATATCCCACGTCAATTGATGAACTTCAGGGTATAATTGGAGTTGGCCAGGGAAAAGCTCAACGATACGGAAAACCTTTTGTCGAGGTTATAAAACAATATGTCGAAGAAAAAGGTATCGAACGGGCTCAGGACATGGTGGTGCGCTCTGTTGCCAATAAATCCAAAAACAAGGTATATATTATTCAGAATATTGATCGGAAACTGGCCCTGAATGAAATTGCTGAAGCCAAAGGGATGAGCTTCGATGAATTACTCACTGAGCTTGAAGCCATTGTCAATTCCGGAACAAAGATCAATATTGATTATTATATCGATAATGTGATGGACGAAGATCAGATTGAAGATATTTACAGGTACTTCAGGGAAGACGCTGAATCGGACTCGCTGGAAGAGGCTCTGACTGAATTTGGTGACGATTATGAGACCGATGAGATCCGAATGGTCAGGATAAAATTTCTGGCAGAAATGGGAAATTAAAACATAAACGTCACGATTTTAACTGAGTAGAAAATTTATTCCCAAAAAATTGAGCCGTTTTTCCCTGACCTCCATGAGTCCGTCGGATTGTAGAAAAGAGTGCAATAATATTACATATGATTAAGCCGGGTCGCATGTAAGCAATCGGAAGGATATAATGTACTATTTAAAATACTGATTTTCTCCTTTTTGACCCTTCTAAATCTTCCGCATACTGAACAATACCACCCTTTTAATCCCCTCATTTGGAAGGGCCTGGGGAGGTCAAAAGAGGAAACACATAATTACGACATTAAATTGTTCTTATTACATCTCTTCCTTCGATCAATTTTTATAAAGATACAAACCCGCCAGGTTTGACAGATAGAATTCAATTTCATACATTTATCAAAAGTTAACTATGAGTCACCATGTCGCAAAGAGATAAAATACAGCGTTATATCTTTGCGATTACATAAACTTCATTAAAATATCAGCTTATCTCCTTCCCCGGTAATTCATCCGTTACAAAGCTTCAATTGACCCTGCCAACGGGAGTTTAATGTAAAATGTAGTTTCAATATCATGCATTGACTGGAACCAGATTTCGCCCCTGGAATTTTCCACGATTTTTCTGGCTATGGCAAGACCCAGGCCCATTCCACTCGATTTTGTGGTAAAGCTTGGTTCAAACAGTTTATCCTGCAACTCAACAGGAATGCCGAGCCCATTATCAGTTACCGAGATGTATGCCCAGGAATTATCCTTATATAATTTGACCTTTACGATGCCCTGCCTCTCCCGCGGGATAGCCTGCAACCCATTTTTAACCAGATTAATGATCGCCCTGCCAAATTGATCTTTATCAGCAAGGACGGTTATCGGCTCATCGGACAAAACAGAGAATGAAACCTCCACATTGTTCATGTGTTCGAAAAGAAGTACTATTTCCCGCAATTTTTCATTCAAATCAATTAATTCTGTGTTAATTGTTGGCATTTTGGCGAAATCTGAAAATGAGGAGGCAATTAGTGAAAGTGCATCGATTTGTTCCACTAACGTACTGCTCACACGGCGGAAATATTCGTCAAAGTTTTCACTGTTTTGATCTTTGATCCGTTGCAGGTATTGAATACTTAATTTCATAGGAGTGAGTGGATTGTTAATTTCATGTGCAACCTGACGCGCCATTTCCTGCCATGCCGACTCCCGTTCTGACCGGGCCAGCAATTCAGCGCTCTCGGCAAGTTCATCCACTTTTTTATTATATTCTTTTGCAAGACGTCCAATCTCATCTTCGCCCGAATACTCAATCTTGGCATTTGTTTTGCCTAACTGAATCCCCTTGAGGTAGTTCTCAATCTGCAATAATGGAGCGGTCAATTTATGACTGATCAGCAACGCCACCACCAGGCTTATAATAATCAATAAGATATAAAGATTTGAAAAGGCCACTATGAAGTCCGAGACCTGCTTTTCAAAATCATCATGTCCCGTAAAATAAGGGAGATTCAGGTACCCGACCAACCGGTTATTCTGATTGTAAATGGGGGCATAAGCAGAGAAGAAATTCATTTCGCCCAGATTTTCATCATGGAGAAACAGGTTTTTCTCCTCCACCGAAATCGCTTTAAAAGCCTCCGGATCAATTCGCCGAGACATTAATCCCCGGTCGAATATCTCACTGCGGGAGGTGGCAAGCAAACTGCCGTTCAGGTCGTAAAGATTTATATCGGCCCGGATGATGTCAGACAAGACAATCAATTGTTCGTTCATTATATCCAGCATCTGAGGACTTAGTTGATTCTCCTGACCGATCCTGTTGCTTAATTCAGCGGTTACAGATGTCAGTTTATCATTCAGGTTATCCTTAACCGAATTGAGTAATTTATTCGAATTGTAAAGCATTAAACCCAAACCGATAATTATTAATATTCCAAGCAGCGAAAGGATTAGTGTCAGCTGGATCTTCTCCCGGAAATCAAGTCTTCGCCCTTTAACAAAGAGGCTTTTCTTGTCTATAATCAGGAATACTGATCCCAACAGGAAAAACAGCAGGAATAAATAAGGGAAGGTGCTAATCCTGTCATAGCTATGCATTTCGGGATAACTTGCAATCACATAGTTATTTCTGTCGTAATTATATGCGCAATGCAGGAAACCGTTTTTGGAGAAGTGCGTATATTCTTTATTCATCGGGATACCGGCGGGCAATTTCAGGCTATACTGATAATCACCACCCCGGTCGACAAGTTCACCGTCGAAGTACTTTGCATAACTAAAATCACCTTCCTGGCTCTCCCTGGATGAATGCTCGTCCAATAGCAATTCAGGATATCCTTTCCCCTCTGGTATCACTTTTGAATTTAGTTCAATAAATATTTTAACCGGAATGCACCATGAATTTACAAAATCAAGTTGTCCCAAATAAGATATTCGCCCGTTGATTCGATCCATAAAGTAAAAATTACTTCCTGTCACGCGCAATCCTTTGGATTCACGAAGATTGTTGAAAAAATCGACACATGGATAATGCCGTTTCTCGTCGGTAATATACACACTGTCAATTGCATCACACACAGTTATCTGCATATTGTAATTCCGCCAAAAGCCTGTAAAATAGGTGTTTTGCAAATAAGATTCAAGCGATTTATATGGAGGGATTAAATGTGATTGAATAATGGTATCCTTTCGGAGTTTGTTGTCAAGTTCCGAAAGGAAGATTTCGGCCCCCGAATCTCTTTCCGAACTTAGTTTTACGGCCCAAAGTTCCAAAACCTTGTTCTTTTTACCCTGGATTAGCTCCTGAGCATACAAATTAACGTAACCGGCACCAGCAATCGACATAATTAAAAGGAAGGTAAACTTATATTCCCTTATTTTAACAATCTCAAATTTAGCCATTGCCACGACCACTAATATATAAAAAATGGCCGGAGTCCAGTCCATCTGTCGGGAAAACAGCGATATTAAAAATGCAGCTATTACACCCGGAACAAGCAGGGCAAGAATAAATCCAGAGTCTCCCAATTCGTTATTAAAATTCTTTCGCAATCTCCAGATGATTATAAAAAATCCAAAAACCTGAAGCGATATAGCGATAAAAGCATAAACGTTGATCGCTGAGAATTTCAGGTTTCCAAAGAATTCCAATGAGATATTCGAATTCAACAACAGGATTTTCAACAAAATTACAGTGAATGAAAAGTAAAAAGCGGCAAAGCTGAATGACAATACCATCCTGAACAACTTCATATTGCTACCCTTTCTGGCTATGCCCACCAGGTAGTACAAATGAGAAACCTGAAACATAAGAATGGAGAGGAGGATAAACTCTCCCAATGATGACAGCCAGCTGCTGCAGGCAAAGTAATCGGGTGAAAACAGCCTGGTCTTAAATAAGAAAGAGGGGAACCTCAATCTGCAAACCATCAAATAAATCAGTGAACACAAGCCTAACGAAACGATTAACTTAAAAACAACCCCAAGCCTTGAATAGTATTTAAGCCAAATGTTTAACTGGGCCAACAACAAAAAGATCAGTGCAAAAAAAAGTAATGAGGTTAAATTAGAATTACTCACTGCCTGCAGAACCGGGTTGTTATTGACGATTGCAAAGAGGGGTGTTTTATCGGGTTTGGCAATATTCAGTGCATCAGGCTGAGGGGTCATTTGAACCAGATAATCATCCGGCAGCTGAAAATCACGGTCAAAAGAGCTTTTAATATACCGGTTATGATAAGGAAATTCCCGCTTAATCAGTATAAAACCACTAATTGTATAAATTCCGTTCCGCTGGGTAATCTGATAATACCATCCCGTGGGTAGATGAATTAACCCTTTGAATTTCTTGGAACTATTTTCTGCGGCAGAAAAAGCGATGGATGATGATGACCAGAATATCAGTCCCTTTTCACTATAAACAGCCACTTCAAGACCCTGTTCATGGTTCTGAAAAAAACGGAGCAATGACCAGTCGGATAAGACTTTGGGATTATTGTTCAGCCGGAATAAGACAGAATCCATCAGGATTTCAACGCTGCGCTCCTTACTTTCAAAAATATGATATACACGTGCCTGCTCCTTTTCGTGACTGTTTTCCCTGGAAAGTAACACTTCATAGGACAACAAAACAAGAAATACCGGGATTGCGAGGAAGGTATAAATATTTCTTCGATTGATTTGGTTCATGGTCATTATTCGTGATGATAGGGTTCATTCTTTATAATTGTCATAGCCCTATAGATCTGTTCCACAAAAACGAGGCGTACCATCTGATGTGAAAAAGTCAGCTGGGAGAGTGAAATCTTAAAGTCAGCCCTTTGGTAAACCATCTTTGAGAATCCATAGGGGCCACCAATGACAAAGACGAGCTGACGAATTCCTGAGATCATTTTTTTCTCTATCCACTTCGAAAATTCCAGGGATGAAAATTCTGAACCGCGTTCATCAAGCAGAATCATAAAGTCGCCAGGAATAATCAGATTAAGAATCAGTTGGCCTTCCTTTTCTTTCTGAAGTTCAACGGAGAGGTTATTCCGGTTTTTAAGATCGGGGATAACCCTTGTTTCGAACGGGAGATAGAAAGAGAGTCTTTTCACATAGTCGTCTATCCCCTCTTTCATATATTTTTTGTCTGTATTCCCGATAGTGAGCAATAGTATTTTCACCCGAATAAATTTAGATTAACTTACTTATATATAGACTATTGATTCTCGTGGAACCCTCATGGATTTATTCATCTTTTTTGTGAACGTTAGTTCATGAGGGTTTCATTCGTATAAATTAAGATTAAACTTCTAATATTTGATACTTATGGAACCCTCATGGATTTTATACATCGCCTTTTAAAAGTTAGTTGATGAGGGTTTCACTCGTATAAATTTAGATTACGGTATGAAGATCGTCATATTTGATACGAATAAGAGCCTTACAGCGTTCATAAAATAACGATTATGAAAGCCTGCCCATGAAGGTTCATCTGAATACAATATTAAGTTAGATAAAGATGGCATCCAATTTTCCGACCCGTTTTTTAACCGTTTCCACATTAAAAAATTAAACTGTACCTTTATACTCGATTAATTATCCTTTTGGCGGCCACTATAAATTTGCACGGTTCTTGCTAAAAGGATCTAAAAAATATCACTTGAATGAAACAAAAATCGGGATTTGTCCTCTTCTTTACTCTATGGCTTTTAGTCATTCCCTGTTTTTCTTTTGGTCAAATCCCGCCACAGATTATTTCAGGACTTAAGGCGGGGGATGCCAGAATCGTAGCGGCCCATTTCTACGAGAATATTGAATTGGTTGTCATCGACCGTGAATTAGTATGTTCTCAGGCACAGGGTGAACAAATCCTCAAAGAATTTTTCGCCTCCAACAAGCCCCTGGATTTCAGAATAACTCATGAAGGGGGAGCCAATTCCTCCTATGCGATTGGAATTATGCATACGACCAAAGGGAATTACAGGGTTTACTTTCTTCTAAAATCGAAAAGTGGAAAAGCACAGATTGTTCAGTTACGGATTGAGAAGGATTAGATTATAACCTTTAATTTGTTTTAAATGTCAATCTGGATATCTCTCAAACAATTTTTCACGCGCCGCATTTTTCTATTCAGTCAGAAAGCAAAGTTGATAAAGCTCCCTTTTTTCGACGGGCTCCCGCTGTATGATGTGGCCCTTTTCTTCTGGAAAGGGATCGTAGACGGGGCAATTTCAACGCGGGCTTCGGCCATTGCCTTTAATTTTATTCTGGCCATTTTTCCGGCAATCATATTTGTCTTCACCCTGATTCCCTATATCCCGATTGCCCATTTTCAGCAACAATTATTGAATTTGCTTCAGAGTATTCTGCCGCACAATGCCTTTTTGGCCATTGAGGGTACAATTGAGAATATTGTAACCCAGCCTCGCGGAGGATTACTCTCCTTTGGATTTATGGCCGCATTTTTCTTCTCCACAAATGGGATAGTCTCTGTGATCGCTGCATTTAACGGAACGATTCATGCCATTGAAACGCGTTCATGGGTTAACCAGCGACTGGTCGCCCTGGTACTGGCAATTATCCTAACCCTGCTAACCACCTTCAGTGTAGCACTAATCACCCTGAGTCAAACGTTAACCAGGTTTCTGGTAAGAACCGGATATTTGCATTCAAATTTGACCTACGATCTTTTACTTGGTGGCAAATGGCTGATAATTTGCGCTTTATTCTTTTTTAGTTACGCTTTTCTCTTCTACCTGGCGCCTGCCCATAAAACAAAGTTCCGGTTTATTTCGGCCGGAGGGACATTAGCCACCTTGCTGACAATCATTACAAGTATCGGGTTCTCATATTACATTAATAATTTTGGACAGTACAACACGTTATATGGCTCTATCGGCACCCTGGTGGTCGTCATGCTATCCTTCTATTTCAATTCCCTGATTCTGCTGATCGGGTTTGAACTAAACGTAAGCATCTGGCGCGCCCGCCTGAATAACTCAGACGAAGCAGCTGGATCATCATAAGTTACCATTAAATTAGCATGCCTGTTAATTTAGAGACTTAAGTGCTTTTGATCCTGCCGGCCATTCGAAAAATCCCCTTTCACCTGTTTGACCGGTTCTCCTCTCAAGAATCCGGGGATATATATTTCGGTCCTTCGGTTATCACGATGCTCATCCGGGGTACATTTATGATCGGGGGTACTCTTGTAAATCAGCTGGGATTTGCCGTACCCGATCGCTTTAATCCTTGATTGATCTATCCCTTTGGAGACAATATAATCGACCGCAGACTGTGCACGCCTTTGCGATAATTTCAAATTATAGGGTACCGAACCCCGTTCGTCGGTATGAGAGCCTAATTCAACTTTCATTTCGGAATTTTCTTTCATGAGCGCCACAAGACGGTCAAGTTCAGTTCCCGACTCAGGTAGTATATCCCATTTGTCAAAATCGTAATAAATGTTTCTCAGTGTAATCTTCTCATTTACTATCAAATCAAGAAATATGGTATCTCGCTGGACTGTTCCCTGCTTTGGCGCACCAATCGAAATTAGCTTATGATTGTCTTTATACCCAAAGGCAGAAGCCTGAATGTCGCAGACTGAATTCTTTTTAAACGTATTTGAAACCCAACCGTCCGAACCGGTCTTGATACTTTTAATCGCACAAAAATCGACCAAAGCGCCGGGAATTGGCTTCCATGTTTTTGCATCCAGGACCAAAATCTGAAGCAGGTACTCGATGTATTTATCAAAAGTCAGCTTATAGATGTCGTCACTCCCGGTACCCGGCCGGTTGGACGTCATATACCCATATTCCGCGAAATCGGGTAGTGCCATGGAAAAATCATCGTAAGTGGTGTTAATTGGTTGAGGGAAGTGAACCACTTCACCTTCCTGATCATTCAGCCTTTTATAGAAGAGATCGAATCCTCCGGTGGAGTTATGCCCTGTAGAAGCAAAAATCAAAAACCTTCCGGGATAGCTGCTGCCGGTAATAAATGGAAACTCCTCTTTTCCGCTTGTATTAATTTGTGAACCCAGGTTGACAGGCTCAGCCCATTTATTATTCCGACGAACGGAATAGTAAAGATCGGTTGCGCCAAAACCTCCAGGCATATCGCTCGCAAAAAACAAGGTATCCCCCGAATCATTGATAGCCGGATGTCCCACGGAGTAATCGGAGTTATTATATGGAAACTCCTCTGAAACAATCCATCTACCCTTCGCTTTTTTTGCAATTATAATCCGAAGCTTGATATCTTCGTTTCGAAATGGCTTATATTTCACCGAAGGATCCGCATAGTTTGACTGGGTTAAAAATAATTCCCCCGTTTTAGCACACCATGAAACGGGGCCGGCATGGAACCGGGTGAAGAACTCCTCGGTAATCTTTCGTGCACATTTTACATCACCCGAATTATCAATGCCAGCCTGATACAGGGTATAAAATCCATTTTCCTTCAGATCATCATCCGACTTTTTGATTAATTCATCGCGAAAGGAGGAGAAATAGATGGTATCATCAATGATCGCCGGACCAAAATCACTCCGAATTGTATTGGTCTTTATTTCGGACATTTTTACAGATGATAAGTCAAATAAATCCGGTTTTGCCGACTGAGCATTTCCGGTTAAAAAGGAGAGCAGCATTAAGGCCAGAATAAATGTCCGTTTCATATTTTATCTTGATTTAGAAGATGATTAAATTAGAAATAGCGGGGAGAAACATATCGCTTCTTGGTAAATGCAATCTCATAGGAGATCATCAATTCGTGGGTACCCTGATGATAATATCTCAGGTCTGTCAGGGTCAGGTCATAGGCATAACCAATTCTGAGCCTGCTGTCTATAATCCACTGGGCTACTGCACCAATTGCATCGCCTGAACGATAAATCGCTCCTATCCAGAATTTTTCAGCCAATAAAAAATTGGCTGAAAAATCATATTGAAACGGACTTCCGGTGGCCGCTTTTGTCATAAATGATGGTTTAAATTTGACATTGTCTGACAAGGTAAATACGACTCCCCCGATGAAGTAATACTCGCGGATTTCGGACATGTTGGAGAAGGTGGATGTGTTTGCCTTGAAACTGTTTTGAAAAAGTTTTGGAACCGAGAAGCTTAAATAATACTTTGGAGAAGACAAAAACAACCCAGTTCCGAGATTGGGCATGAATTTATTCTCAATTACACCCAATAATACCGGGTCAGGAATAGTGGACTGAAATGGATGTAGACTTGCCAGGTTATTATTGTAATTGGTAAATCCACCGTTTAACCCAAAACGGAGTGAGGTATTTTCGTTTAGTAAAACACGGTAGGAATAATCAAGATTTAGCATTACCCGACGTTCTGGCCCTAACTGATCAATTAAAATGTCGCATCCCACACCTATGTTCTGCGAGATCACTGGAGTTTGAAATGAAAACGTCTGTGTAGATGGATGGCCGGTAATCCCCACCCACTGTTCCCGGTCCAATGCGGTGAAGCCCATTGTTTGCCAGCTCCCGACATAAGCCGGGTTAACTGTCTGCATATTAAATATATACTGTGAATAAACCGGATCCTGCTGACCAATCGCAAAAAATGGTCCGCATATTATCAGCAATGCCAGCATCGCTTTTCTTATTTTATCCTGGATTTTCATTTTGGCCGTTTTCATTTATTTACCTAATTGTTAAAGAGCAATATGTGTGAAATAGATCGTTCTACCTGGCAAGAAAGACGAACCCGGTAAGCACTTTCCCATTACCCAGTTTAAGGATGTAATAGTAGGTACCTACAGGTAATTCACTCCCCATAAAATTCAAGCTGTTCTCCGAACGACCATTCCAGAACGCCTTCTCCTTACTTCCCCAGTAGTCAGTGTTGCCATAATGGCTTCTTTTGAACAGCAGGTTCCCATTGCGGTTAAATATCTCAATTTCAGCATCTGCATAATTATACAGGCAACTAATCTCGAAATAGTCATTAATACCATCGCCGTTGGGGGTAAATACATTCGGTACCGAAACCACGCAGGTTTGATCCTCTGCAAGGACAATCTGAACATCAACCTTGGCGGATGTTGTTACGACACAACCATTGGCATCGGAAACATGAACGGCATAAGTACCACCCTGAAGATCAGTAATGTCTTCTGAGTTTGCGGAATAATCCCCCGGGCCACTCCAGGTGTAGGTAAATGGGGCTGATCCACCTGTAACCGTAAGGGTGATTGATCCCGGATTCACTCCAAGGATGACCGTTTGATCGATACTCATCGTTTGAACAACAGCTGTTGGAATTGCTGTCAGATTTAACAGAGCATCCGACTCTTCCACTTTTACCGAAGCCGTTTTGACTGCTCCGTTGGCATCTGTGACTTTGACAATGTATGTGCCTCCTGCCAACGCCGTTAAATTTTTGGTTATCGCCTTAAATGCACCCGGGCCTGTCCATTGATAAATATATGGAGGAGCGCCTCCGATAACGGTTAAATCAATTGTCCCATCTTTACTCCCTGCACAAGTTACCGGTTTTGAAGCGGTTTCAAGTGAAATCGAAGTCACGGTGATTACTGAAGTTGAACTTCCGCAAAGCCCGCCCTGATCACATACGGTTACGCATATGCTGTCCTTACCATTGAAATTTAATCCGGGAGTATAAACAATACATACATTTTTGCCATCGGATGAAATAACAGGTGAACTGGCAGTTCCATTTTTCGGATTACTGCAAACAGTTGCGGTGAAGGTGTCTGCGATATCGGGATCCGAAATCGGAGAACAAATTGTTACCGGATTATTATTAAAAGTGGTTACATCAGGAAGATCAATTACCGGCGGATGATTTACATGAATCACAATAACGGTTATGGCAGCAATGTTTGAAGTGGCACCACTATTGTCATTTACAGTATAATTTACGGGAGTTGTAATGCCATAGAAACCGGCTGCCGGTGTGAAGGTTACAACACCCGTGTTATTTACTGAATATGAACCTTGTCCCGACACACTAAACGTTGTCTGGATGCCTGGAATTGATGGATCAAGATCTACCGTTCCAGCATCAATCGTGCCATCCGGATCGTAGTCATTTAAGGTAACAGGTATATACTTAGGTATATCTTGAAGTGTTGTATCCTTATCGTTTACTGCAACCGGAACGCAATTAGGCTTTGCATTAATCAAAACAGTGGCTGAAACACCGGAAACACATCCCGTAGCATTGGTGACTGTAAAGTGATAGGTCCCTGCTGCAGGTAATGAAATTGTCTTGCTAATTCCTGTACCTGTGACAGCTCCCGGATTGACAGTCCATATCCCGGAAGGTAAACCGTTCATAACTAGACTTCCCGACGAATTATTGCAGGTTGGCTGCGTGATTGTGCCAACTGTTGGGGCCTTCGGAGTTTCAGGCTGAGGGTTGATTGAAACTGGAGCTGAGGCAGCCGAAGTACAGTCTGCACCGTTGGTGACCGTAAAATTATAGGTCCCGGTTGCAAGTGATGATATCGTCGTGCTTATTCCTGTACCAGTGATAACTCCCGGATTAATTGTCCATGACCCTGATGGTAAACCACTCATAACCACACTTCCGGTCGCGACTATACACGTTGGTTGTGAGATTGCACCAACAATAGGAGCTGACGGAGTTTCGGGTTGAGTGTTGACAGTCACCGGAATTGAGGCAGCCGAAATACAGCCGGCACCATTGGTGACGGTAAAATTATAGGTCCCTGTGGCAAGCGATGATATCGTCGTACTAGTCCCTGTACCGGTGACAGCTCCCGGATTAATTGTCCATGACCCTGATGGTAAACCATTCAGAACCACACGTCCATTCGCATCTGCACATGTTGGCTGTGTGATTGCACCAACAATAGGAGCTGACGGAGTTTCGGGTTGAGTGTTGACAGTCACCGGAATTGAGGCAGCCGAAATACAGCCGGCACCATTGGTGACGGTAAAATTATAGGTCCCTGTGGCAAGTGATGATATTGTTGCGCTTGTCCCTGTGCCGGTGACATCCCCTGGATTAATTGTCCATGTACCGGAAGGTAAACTGCTCAGAACCAAACCTCCGGTCGCATTTATACAGGTTGGCTGTGCGATTGAACCGACGATCGGAGATGCTGGATTTAGTGTTGTCGCGACATTAACTGCACTGCTAACCGGTGAATTACATCCGGTTGTTGCATTGGTTGCTATCACATAATAACCTGCTCCTGCATCAAGATTTGACCAGGCAAGAACACCTCCACTTTCAAGGGTTCCATGTTTAACGGCTCCAACATATGAACGATTTGAATTATATAGTTGGTAGTTAACTCCTGTTGCTGAGGCTGATGAAGTAATTGTTCCATTTCCACCCGGACTTGCACATATTGAACTGCCAGTCAGGTCAAGCACCTCAGGATTGGCATTTACAGTTAATGTGTAGTTAGCAGCAGCTGCTGCACATGGCGAACCCAATGGATTATCCGTAATTACGGTTAGTGTTACTATCTTTCCCGCATCACTTTCAGCAGGTATGTAGGTAAAAGCAAATGGAGATGTATTTGCAGAAGATAAGGTTACTGTTCCTGCTCCGTTGCCAGAGATGGTAACCATTGTTGCATTACCGCTAAATATATTTCCACTTACAATTACAGGTGTAGTGCCACAGGTGCTGCCACTGTTACTGCCAAGCTCCAGCGTTGGTCCGTTTACGCATCCGCAAGAAATCTGGAAAGGACTTCCGTAGGTGATACATCCCGATCCATTCCTGACAGAAATGCGATGGCTTCCATTTGCAACACCGGCAAAAACAGTTTTAGTCTGGTATGGGCCTCCATCTAAACTATAGTCAATATCTGCTCCTGTCGGATTTGTTATTGTAATCACAGCATTCCCAAATCCAAGTGAACAATCTGTCGTTTGTGTTGGACTTGACGGTGCAGGATTGACATTTACCGTATAATTTGTCACTGGCCCCTGACATCCCGCAGCTGTCGGAGTAATGGCATAAGTTACGCTACCCTGGGTTGTCCCCACAGTAACGATCGTCTGAACGGGGATCATTCCTGTGCCACTTACGGCGAAACCGCTTACGCCTGAAGTCGCGGTGGCAGTCCAGGCAAAGGTGGTGCCCGCGACATCAGAGGTCAGTTCGACAAGAGAGGTATTGCTACCCGAACAGATTGTCTGGATGAGCGATGTATTCGTGACTGCAGGCATTGGATTGACCCGTAACAGATAGTTGATTACGGCTCCCGGACACCCCTCAGCAATAGGAGTAATGGCAAAATTTACAATACCCTGGGTGGTGCCTGAGTTGGCGATTGTCTGACTTGGGATTGTACCTGTTCCGCTGGCTGTAAAACCTGTAACACCCGTTGTTGCGGTGGCTGTCCATACAAAAATGGTGCCGGCAACATTAGACGTATGTATGACAGGGGTCGTACTGCTGCCCGAACAGATGGTCTGGGTAAGCGAAGCATCGGTGATCACAGGTTTCGGATTGACAAATACCGTGTAATTGGTCACAGGTCCCTGACATCCGGCAGAAACAGGTGTGATGACATAGACTACCATACCCATGGCGGCACCTGAGTTGGTGATCCTTTGTATAGGTATCGGTCCCGTGCCATTGGTGCTAAAGCCGGTCACTCCGGCGGAGGCAGTGGCAGTCCAGGAAAAAGTCGTACCCGCAACATCAGAGGTCAGCGCGACAAGTGTCGTACTGTTACCCGAACAGATAGTCTGGGTAAGTGGCGTATTGGTGACGTTAGGGTTAGCTTTAGTAGCAACATCAGCTAGATTACTAATTGGAGAAATACAATTTACTGCATTTGTAGCAATTACATAATATCCTGTTTCTGCAGGAAGGTTTGACCAGGTAAGAACTCCTCCATTTAAAAGTGTTCCTGGCTGAGCAGCTCCTACAGGTACATTGCCGGAATTAAATAATTGATAGCTTACCCCACTTACGGAGGTGGATGAAGTAATTGTGCCGTTTCCGCCCGGACTTGCACATATTGTACTGCCTGTTAGGTTAAGTGCCTCAGGATTGGCGTTTACAGTTAATGTGTAGGTAGCGGCAGCGGCTGCACAAGGCGCTCCCAAAGGATTATCCGTTGTTACAGTAATTGTCACAACATTCCCGCCATCAGCTGCTGCAGGGGTGTATGTGAAGACAAAGGGCGATACATTAAGTGAAGAAGTACTTATGGAGCCCGTGCCATTCGTTTTTATTGTCACTGTGGTAGCATTTCCGCCAAAAGTATTTCCGCTAATCGTAACGGGAATAGAGACACAAGTGATGCCACTGATACTGCCAAGTTTAAGTGTAGGGCCGTTTACACAATCACACGAAACGGTGAAACTGTTTCCAGTCGCAGTGCATCCAGCTGAATTACTTACGGTAATATAATGATTTTCATTTGCTACGCTGGTAAATACAGGCCCTGTCTGGGATATACCACCGTCCAATCTATATTCAATACCTGAACCTATTGGACTTGTTACTGTGATTCTTGCATTTCCAAACCCAAGAGAACAATCAGTTGTATATATTGGAGCCTCTAAAGCTTGCGGTTCCAGTACCGTGGCCGAAGCCGTTTTCTCGCAGCCGTAACCATCGGTGACACTCAGATGATACGTCCCCGGAGACAGCAGGGTCAGGTCCCGGGTCGAGGCGCTAAAGCCCGCCGGACCCGTCCACGCGTAAACAAACGGAGCCGTACCACCCGAAACGGTGGCTTTTACAGAACCATCCGAAGATCCGGTGCACGTAACCGGGGTGGCAGCAGCCGAGACAGCAAGTAACGCAGAGGATTCAGTAACCGTGGCCGAAGCTGTTTTCTCGCAGCCGTAACCATCGGTGACACTCAGATGATACGTCCCCGGAGACAGCAGGGTCAGGTCCCGGGTCGAGGCGCTAAAGCCCGCCGGACCCGTCCACGCGTAAACAAACGGAGCCGTAC
>Ga0316224_1000867_pt1 | contig 37680 bp, 28 predicted proteins | sample TBH18013metaG_FD_206254 | JGI IMG/M metagenome (GOLD analysis project Ga0316224, IMG submission 206254) | Freshwater microbial communities from Trout Bog Lake, Wisconsin, USA - TBH18013 | ecosystem: Environmental > Aquatic > Freshwater > Lake > Hypolimnion/Profundal zone | place: USA: Wisconsin... | reverse complement strand
CACCAAGTGGCAAGGTCCTATGTTTAACTGGACTGCTGTTAGAATTGATTTAAATATGTACTTTGGTAATAGATTATTTAATGACACAGTTATTTGAGCACTACCGTTTCATCTGGATTCGTGACTAATTGAGGCGACATAAATGCCGTTTTTTAGGTGTTTAAATTCTATCAAAAGGAATCACCTTTACTTTCTTCAATTTTTCTATCAGGTCGTTTGCGTATCTGTGCGCGTAATTTTCTTTATCGCTTTTCGGGATTTGTAAATACGTTTCATTCCTTTTTTCCCAATCTTCAAGATCCTCCTCATCCTTCAAATCGCCAACAATCTTTTGGTATTGAACATAGTGCCCAAATTCATGTGGTAACGTTCTGTATAGTTGCGTATTTCTAACACTTCCCGGATCAAGGTGGCTGATGAAGTTCCTTTTATTTTCTACGAATTGATGCCCGTCGCTTATTAATCGTTTAAATTCTTTTTCATCTTCGGGTGCTTGACTTTTTTTAAAATATATTTTTTTGTCACAATCAACGGCTTCGAGAATTATCGCGGGGAAATAGTCATCTTCAAATGTATAGGAATAAATTAACCTACCCCAAACCGACGAAATAATTTCTTCTTTCCTTTTAGGTTGCCTGAATATTATCAATTTTAAGGATCCATAATGGGATGAGGGAATATTCTCAATAATTCGTTCAACATCTTGCACAGAGCAAGCATGTGTACAGGATTTACGGGGAGCTTCAATTACAAAAATAAAAGAATGCCCATTGATGATTTTTTCAATCTTTTCGTATGGACCGAGACGTTCGTAAAAATCCCGAAAACCCTTTGATCCAAGCAATGGGTACGAAATATCTAATTTATTATTGCTTCCAAATCCCTGATTTGAGGTGCCGATGTTTCTATTTCTTCTGACAGGGTTCCACATTCTTTAAAATTATTAGTAATCGGGATAACTTAATCCAAGAAAGTCAAAGATACAGTCGAAAAAGCGGTAACTTATTAAAGGGGGCGATTTATATTTGAGGATAGAAAAGGTGAAAAACTTGCGAAGTAATTAAAACTTCAAGTTTGTGCCGGACATGCCTTTTATCTTCCGCTTTCAACTAAAATAATCTTTAGAAATTGATTTTTTTATGATTACTTTGAAGGTTCTAAAATTCAAAGATCAGTATATCATAAATGCAGCTTACACGGTTAGAAATCAAAGGCTTCAAGAGCTTTGGCGATAAGATCACCATTAATTTTAATGAGGGCGTTACTGCTATTGTGGGACCAAACGGCTGCGGTAAATCAAACGTAGTCGATTCCATACGCTGGGTATTGGGTGAGCAAAGCACCAGGATGCTGCGATCTGAAAAGATGGATAACGTGATATTTAATGGCAGCAAAAGCCGTAAGCCTGCTAACCTGGCTGAAGTTTCCCTCACGTTCGACAATACAAAAAATATACTTCCCACTGATTTTTCGCAGGTTACCTTAACACGCCGTCTTTATCGTACCGGCGAAAGCGAATATCGCCTGAATGATGTTCAGTGCCGGTTAAAAGATATAACTGACTTGTTTTTGGATACAGGTATCGGGGCCGATTCGTATTCTATTATTGAGTTAAGGATGATCGATGAGATCATCACCAATAAGGAAGGATCACGTCGCAATTTGTTTGAAGAGGCGTCGGGGATCTCCAAATATAAACTGCGTAAAAAACAAACGTTCAGTAAATTAAAAGATACCGAAGCAGATTTGGAAAGGGTAGAGGACCTGCTTTTCGAGATCGAGAAAAACCTGAAGACACTCGAGAACCAGGCAAAGAAAACCGAGCGCTATTACCGGATCAAAGAGCAATATAAAGCGCTCAGTATCATGCTGGCGTCGTTTAGGATAGCTTCATTTAGTGAGTCCTTAGGCAAGATTGAAGAGCGTGAACAACTGCATAAGGTTGAAAAATCGGGTATTGTGACCCAAATAGATCAGCTGGAAGCATTTTTACAGCAGCAGAAACTCGATAGCCTCACTAAAGAGAAAAACCTATCCACGCAGCAAAAGGCAACTAATGAGTTTGTATCGAAAATACGGGCTTACGAAAGCGAAAAAAAGATTAAAAATGAACAGCTGCGGTTTCAGCAGGATAAAGAAACCAGGTTAACCGAAGAACTGGAACGGGATAAGGCCCAGCTTAATCATGTGCTTTATAACATTAAACGGCTTGCCGAAGAAAAGGCGCAGGAAGATGAAAACCTGCAAACTGTTCAGCTAAAGGTAGCTGACCTAAAGGCTGCTGTTGATGAATTGCGTTTAAGACAAACCGAATCCCGGAATGAACTGAATGAACTTACCGGTGTTAATACCCGGCTGCAAAACCAGGTTTACAAAACTGAAAAAGACCTTGATATTCTGCAAATTCAGCAGCAGGCGCTTGAGCAGGAGAGCCAGCGGAATATGGAAGATACTTCGACTAAAGAAGTTGAGCTATCTCATTTTAATGAAGTTGTTGCAGGGCTGCAAGACCGGGTAGAGACGGCTGAAAGTGAATTTCAGCTTATTGTTGAATTTGAAACCAAACTACAGGAAGAGATTACCCTTACCGACAGCGAACTGCATACGGTACAGGAAAGCATTATCCGCGAAAGCCGAAAACTTGACGCCAAACAAAACGAATATAACCTCACCAAAAGCATGGTGGATAACCTGGAAGGCTTTCCCGAATCTATCCGCTTTTTAAAGAAAAATACAGAATGGGCCAAAAATGCCCCTTTGTTCAGTGATATCTTGTTTTGTCGTGAGGAATATCGCGTGGCTATTGAAAACTACCTGGAGCCTTTGATGAACCATTATGTGGTTGATACTTATAACGAAGCCATCAGGGCCATCAATTTATTAAGCAGTGCAGCGCAGGGCCGGGCCCAGTTTTTTGTTTTGAACAGTTATGAGCATCAGTCTCCTCCTGCCAATATTGATGTAAACGGAGCTATCCCGGCCTTAAATGTGGTTGAAGTGGATAAACATTACCAGCCCTTATGCGATCACCTCTTAAAGAATGTTTATTTGATAGATGATGGCAATGAACAGGCGCTTAATGCTGCCGAATTGTCTGCCGGGGTAGTGTTGATAGGGAAAAGCGGCAAGTTTAACAAATCTAAATATACCATGGCCGGCGGATCGGTTGGCCTGTTTGAAGGTAAGCGGATCGGCAGGGCAAAAAATCTCGACAATCTGTTAAAAGTAATTAAGCTGATTGATATTGAAGTTGCCGATTTTAAAAGCCGGTTTGCTGATTTGCAACAAAAACTGTCGGATTTAAAAGCTTCGGGAAAAGCGGCTGAAATAAAGCAAAAGCAGCATGATTTGAACTTGTTGAACAATGAATTGATAACCGTTAAAACCAGGCAGGAACAATATCAGGCATTTATTGAAAACAGCCTTAACCGTAAAGCAGATATCGCCAGCAAGATCATCAGCATTAAGGAAGAAACCCTGGTGCTTCAACCGAAACTTGAGGAACTAAAAGTTCAGAAACTACAGCAAAACGACCTATTGGCTGATAAGCAGGAGGCTTTTAATGAACTCAATGAATTTGTAACCATACAATCAAACGCCTACAACCAGGAAAATATCCGTTTTCACCAGCAGCAGAACAAAGTATCAGGTTTAATAAAGGACCTTGATTACCGGGAAACACAACAGGAAAGTCTGGACGGTCGGATAAAACAAAATAGTACTGAACTGGAGAAAGTAAAGATCGCCATCCAGGAAAATTTGCAGCAGACAGGTAATTCTGATGATGACCTGCTCGCCATGTACGAACAAAAAGACGAGCTTGAGAAGGCTACCCAGCAAGCCGAACAGGAATATTACGAATGGCGCGGAAATATAACTTTAAGCGAAAACGAAATTACTGCATTGCGCCGGAAAAAGGACAATGCCGAAATTATAGAGAACGAACTAAAGGATGAACGGAATAACCTTAAACTGGAGTTGAATGCTTTAAAAGAGCGGCTATCGGTTGAGTTTAACGTTGATATACAGGAATTGCCCGAAAGCGAAATAGCAGCAGGTGAAAGCGAGGAGGAGATCCGTGAAAAGACAGAAAAACTTAAACGGCAATTAGACGATTTTGGCGCAATTAATCCGCTGGCTGTTGAGGCTTATAACGAAATGAACGAACGTTATAACTTTATTAAGGCACAGAAAAAGGATCTGAGTGAAGCGAAGGCTTCATTACTGGCCACCATCCAGGAAATTGATGATACCGCCCGGGAAAAATTTATGACGTCATTTGTCATGGTGAGGGAAAACTTTATAAAAGTATTCCGTTCCTTATTTAACGACGAAGATTCCTGCGATTTGATATTGACAGACCCTGCTCATCCGCTGGAATCGGATATCGATATTATTGCGAAGCCCAAGGGCAAACGCCCGCTATCGATCAACCAGCTATCGGGAGGCGAAAAAACGCTTACGGCAACGGCTATTCTGTTTTCACTTTACCTGTTAAAACCTGCTCCTTTTTGTATTTTTGATGAAGTGGATGCACCACTCGACGATACCAACATCGATAAGTTTAACAATATCATCCGCGAATTTTCAAAAGAATCGCAATTCATCGTTATATCCCACAATAAAAGAACAATCGCCAGTACCGATATTATTTACGGTGTAACGATGGTTGAACAAGGTATTTCAAGGGTTGTCCCGGTTGATTTGCGGCAACTGGTGGATTAAGCGGAAAGCAGAAAGCTGAAAGTCCAAAGGTTTTACTCTTCACTTTCTGCTTTCAGCTTTTACCTTTCAGCTTTATGCTTTTTACCTTATTTTATGTTTCAACTTCTTATTCATAACCATTCCTATGAATTTTGAAGGATGCAAAGAAGCGGCATTTGCTCCATTATTCATCGCCATCGCCCTTATTTGCGGGGCAAGGTTTTGTCCATTTCGTTTTGCAACTGCATACTTGCCTGTATTTACATAGGTTAAAATATGCTTTAACAGAACTTCCGAAGGATCGCCAAAATCTTTGGTTAAATCATCAAAGTCATTAACACCGGGATAGCCGGTAGACCCTGGTGTAAATCCCTGATAATAGCCACCCTGGCCGGCAGAATTTTCGATAGAAAATTCAGGTGTGAACATCGTGTATTTATTAATGGCGAGCCCAAAAAAGCCAACCGGTTTGCCATAACTTTGTGAGCCTACAAACTCAACATCCATCTCGGGGCGTAGGTTATTGATGGTTAGCTCACTCGCCGATGCTGTTTGTCCGGTTATAATAAAAAATACCCGGTTAATATTCAAACTTCCCTGTTTCGCAAAATTTACAGCATTGGCGGCTACCGAGAAATCAACCGGCCCAAATTGGCTGGTAATTAAAGGGTCTTTCCCGCTCACCAAATTACTATTGTAATAAGTGTTGTACATCAGCGTTCCTGTTTTTGCAGGAGGAACAATTAAGTTATCGAGATATTCCGCCGTTGAAACGTATCCGCCTCCGTTATAACGCAGGTCAACAACAAGGTCGCTTATCCCCTGTGTTGCAAAATTGGCGAAGGCAGCATTTAACAGCGGGTTGGCAACTGCATCAGATACAAAGCTGTTAAAAACAATATACCCCAATTTTTTGCCGCTTGTTTCTGTGTAAATGGTGTCTTTTAACACGGGGTTTACATTATAGCTGGTCGTTGTCAGGTTTACAGTTTTCATATTACCGCTAAGGGTTGTTACCGTCAGCGTAATTGTGCCGCTATTAAAAACCGCGTTATTTACAAAATTAAGGTTAGTGCTTGTGCCGGTTCCATAAACAACGCCACTTATAACACCATCGTAAGATATATTACTATTCCCATTTATGCTGGTGATCTGGCAACCCCGTGTTAGTCCGGCAAGACCTGCCGGTGAGCCAGGATAAACATATTCAATGCGCAGGTCATTCACCAGGTTATATTGTAAATCAAAACCAAAATCACCTTTAACGCCGTTTAAGGCCGCAGTTTCGGTGCCATTGTCAATAAATGAATATTTGGCTTGTCCGGGCGCATTTGCATAATACTCGTATGGCGCATTTGTGGCCGGATTGATGGCATACTGGGAAAGCGCGTTAAGTTCATTGCCTAAAGCAGTTAAATCTTCAGGGTTGGTAAATGAGCGTGGCTGAAAAGCCGCATAGGTAGGCAACTGATCAAACCAAAGGTAATCTTCCTTGGCATAAAGGTAAATGGAGTCTTCGATCAGTTGCACTGTACTGCCGTTCTTTGAAGGGCCGGTTGGCAAAGTTGTAACAGGAGTTTTATTGTTTTTTTTACAGGATACAATTAAACCGGCTGCGAGTACAATAACTAAGTAAAATATTTTTTTCATATGAATGATTGTTGATAGCTTGTTAATACATTGGTAACGAAATAAATCCGAATATCTTATTGTTATAGTTTATAAAAATTCTTGAACGTTAATATAATCAATGCCACATGTTTCTGCACAAAGACGGTCGTTTTCAGAGTTTTCGATCATCAAAATATCCCTGCGCTGCAAATCGTGGTCTTTTATTAGCAAATCAATAGCATCCGGTTCAGGCTTGGCAAATGTTTCTTCGGCAAAGTACGCTGTTAGATAGGGTTCGAGACCGTGCCATTCCGTTTGTTTAATTTTATTCAGTTGCTGCTCCGGGTTGCCGTTGGTTACAATAAACACTTTTTTTCTGTCAATTACAATATCCTGCAATAAATTCAGGATGTTTTTATACACCAATAGCTTCAGTGGCAGTTTAGCAGTGACCAAAAGGTTGTTTAAATTATCGCGAAATTTCTCATCAATATTTAATTTTTCTTTTAAACGATCAAATACCCGGTCGCTTCCCTCTGTATTATACGTATTTACCATTAAATTGGTTGTTTCTATGGCATCGATATATTCTGTATATTCAAGCAAACTGGCAAAAATGTAATAAACCTGGAACAGATAATCCTTTTCAGGATAAATTACGTTATCCAGTTCAAAAATAAATGCTTTTTTTCGCCTGTCAATGTCAGCGTACTTCATTGGTTTAGTTCAGTGTTGATGGTTCATTGTTTGCGGTAGAACTGTCTATTGTTCGTTTAGTAGTTCATAGCTTAAATCGGGTGCAATTTATCTTATTTTTATTAAGTGTAAATCTCTATTTTTGATAAAATGTTTAAAGATATAGTGTGTTTTTATACCATGAACCATCAATCATGAACAATGCCCCGACAAATATGAGTCCGGTTGCCCGGAAATTACAAATAAAGCCGGGAAAAAACTGGCTGTTTTATAAGGCCCCCGAAAACTACCTCACCATGTTGGAGCCCTTGCCTGAGGGTGCAAAAGCTGAATTTAACCCCTCCGGAAGTTTTGATGGGATACAGTTATTTGTGACTGATAGCAAAGATCTTATTGCCAGCCTGAAGGTGGTTGCGCCTTTGTTGGCCCCGGAAACGATTTTTTGGATAACTTACCCAAAAAAGAGCTCGGGGATTCCGTCGGACCTGGAGATGATGGGCAGCTGGGACCAACTTGCTACATATAGCTTAAGGCCGGTAGCAACCGCTGCTGTTAATGAAATATGGACGGCCATACGGGTGAGGAGGGAAGGGCAATCAAAAGTTTCGGAATTCCGGAACGGAGAAATTAAAAAAAACGAACATGCGGCTTTTATTGATCTTGACAACAGGCAAATAATTTTACCGCCGGATTTGAAACAGGTTTTGGAACGATCGCCTGTTGCATTCTCATTTTTCGATGGATTATCCTTTACTAATAAAAAGGAATACGTAGTTTGGATCCTTTCGGCAAAACAGGAAAAAACCAGGAACGAAAGATTATCTAAAATAACAGAAAAATTGTTGGCTAAAAAAAAGAACCCTTCGGAGAAGTAGCCGGCAAAGCAGATTGATTGTTGTGTGCTGCTTCGGCGAATGAAATGCGATATTTAAAATTGAAGACGGATTGAAAAAGGACCCTATTATAATACAACGCTTATATAATGCGCCTATTGAAAACGTATGGCATGCTATAACCGACCTTGACCAAATGCGGCAGTGGTATTTCCCGTCACTTGTTGAATTTGAACCAGAAATTGGGTTTGAAACAGTATTTGATGTTGAGACTGGAGGAAAGGTTTTTCCGCATATCTGGAAAGTAAAAGAAGTTATACCCGGTAAAAAAATCAGCTATGAATGGAAATTTGGCGGTTATCCAGGAGACTCTTTAGTTAGTTTTTCGCTTTTTAATGAAGGTGACAAAACAAGGATTATTTTAACGCATTACCATGTCGATACCTTTCGCGGAGATCTGTACCCCGACCTCGCTAAGCAAAATTTTGTACAAGGGTGGACACATTTTATAGGAACCGCTTTAAAAGAATTCGTCGAGCAGGATGCAGGGGAATAAACACACAGACATACGTGAATTATGGAAAGAGAACCTATAGTAATTGAAAGAACCTTTAACGCAAGCGCTGATAAAGTATGGCAGGCTATTACCGATAAAGATAAAATGAAACAATGGTATTTCGACCTTGCGGAGTTTAAACCAGAGGTTGGTTTTGAGTTTCAGTTTTCTGGCGGAACGAAAGAACATACTTATTTACACCTTTGCAGGATAACCGAAGTTATTGCAGGGAAAAAGCTTACGCATAGCTGGAGATATGATAGTTACCCCGGAGATTCCTTTGTTACTTTTGAGCTTTTTGCCGAAGGAGATAAAACCCGCGTAAAATTAACTCATGCCGGTTTGGAAACCTTCCCAGCCGAACCTGATTTTAAAAGAGAAAACTTTGTAATGGGCTGGACCGACATTATTGGCAGATCGTTAAAAGAGTACCTGGAAAAGGTGTGAGGGGTATTTGAAATTATGGTGTAGAGACGCGATACTTCGCGTGTCTTCTATATCAATTTATGTTATTTTTGTAGAATGACGCAGCAACAGGCTAATAATCCACTTCATGGGAAAACTTTAGAAACGATACTGACTGCCCTTGTTGACCATTATGGCTGGCCGGAACTGGCTGTGCGAATTCGTATTAATTGTTTTACTACAGACCCAAGCATAAAATCAAGCTTGAAATTCCTGCGTAAAACAGAATGGGCAAGGAAAAAAGTGGAAGATCTGTATGTAGCCACCCCTTATTTAACCAGTGATCAGCCCGATAAAACTGATCTCTGATCTCGTCTGTATAAATAAGTTATCCGCCAGCTGGCGGACGTTAGTTGCAGCTTCTTTGCGCCACCGCTAAAGCTAAGGCGGCACGCGGTCGGACTTCCCGACTTTACTGACTTTCGGACTAACCTTAAATCACTACCCCTAATGTTTCCGTTTATTACTCATTTTGGCTTTCAGACCCGAACTGTAGTTATAAGTTTTTGAATTTTCAGGTTTTTTCTGATGGAAAGCTTCGCCGGCTACAGGTTCAGCCGTCTTCTTTTTTGACGTTTGCTTTTCTTCAGGCTCTGGGTTTTTCTTTTCTTTTTCAATCAACAACTCATCAGGCAATTCGCCAACCGGTATTTTTTGACCTGTAGCCTGTTCAATTTTTCTAACCATACCCAATTCAAGGTCGGTTACAAAGCTTATTGCCAGTGTTTCATCCCCGTTTCCGGTTTGGTGATTGATAATCCGGTCGATAAAGATCTCCTTTTCGACAGGCAGCTCAAAATGTATCAGGAACGGAATATCGTTGATTGTATTTAACTCAATGGTTTCTGGAGTAACAATCAGCGTCCTGATCAGCGTTGATTCCTTAAATTCAGCTATTTCTTTAATATTCTCAAACTCCACCGACCATGAATTTAATACGGCAACAAAATTTTTCTGACGGTTTTGAAGCCTTTTATACACTTTTTCGGCAGTTGGACGTGTATTTACAAAAACTACTGTTTTGGTAAACAGTTCATCATCCTGCATAAACAAATTCAGCAGGTTTAATTTTGTTCCGAAATTTGGTAAATGGTATAAAACCTGCGGGTGGGTTTCTAATTTCGATTCTTCAAATTCTTCCACTTCAACAACAGCCGGGTTTTTCATGAACGGGGCTATCATTTTGTTCAGCCTATCGTGGACCACTGTGGTGAAAACAAGGTGCTGGCATTTGGTGATGCTATTGGCCAGTTCTGCTACAGGTAATTGCAGACCCTGTTTAACAATCAGCTCGGCATCGTCAACAATTAATAACTCTATTTTGTTCAGGTTAAGTCCAAGTTTCAGGTAAATTGCCCGGGCCCTGTCAGGCGTAGCAACTACAATATCCGCTCCGTCGGCAAGGGCGTTCATCTGGGCTTCCGTGCCCGGAGTTGCATACAGGCCGACGATTAATGCCGGTTTGCTTTTATTCAGCTGTTCAAAACGGTCGATAACGGCGAGCACACTATCTTTATCAGGGACAAGTATCAATACCCTGGGTACACCTTCAGAGGTATATTTTAGCATGTTTAATACCGCTAATACATAGGTTGTCGTTTTACCGCAGCCATCAGGACCAACTGCTATAACATCCTGACCGCCAATAATCCGCGAAAGGGTTTTTAACTGAATTTCTTTCGGGTCCGAATAACCATTCTCGGTAACCGACCGAACCAATTGTTTATTCAGCTTTAATTTTTCTGACCACACCATCTGTTTACTTTAAGGGAGCGCAAAATTACCCTTTTTGAATCGTAGTTTAGCTATCGGGCTTAATTCTGTTAAAATGACGTTAAATTTCATGCCAATTAATGTCCAAACTGTTTTGCAGAATGGACGTAAAAGCAGAGCGCTGAGGGATATCCAGGTACGGGTAGGTGACTTTTGAAAGGTAAAGCCCTTGTGGGTAGGCCGGAATAATAATTTTGGGTGTTTCTTTATGGATGAGGTAATGCTCAAACTCATCAACACTCATTTGCCCGCGACCAATTTCAAGTAACCTGCCCATAATAATCCTGATCATTTTACTTAAAAAACGGTTAGCCGAGATTTGGAACCTTAGCTTGTCGCCTTTGTCATCAATAAATAAAGCAGCTGTTGAAACATAACAAAGGGTGTGCTCAATCCGGTCGGGGCATTTGCAAAAGCCACGGTAATCATTGTAAAGCGGGAGCATGGCTACGGCAGCTTTCATCTTATCCAGGTCAAGATTCCGTTCTGGATATAGTGAGCTGAACCCGCTTAAAAAAGGGTCTTTATAAGTATGAATGAAGTAATCATAGCTTCTTTGAATTGCATCAAACCGGGCGTGCGGCTGGCCCTGCATGGGGATAATATCAAAAACGGCAATATCATCAGGCAATACTTTATTTAGCCTGAAAAACAGGTCGAAATCCCATTCTTCATCAATATCTATATGAAAAAAGAACTGACTTGCATGTACATGTGCGTCTGTACGGCCACAGCCTACAATTTCAACCTGTTTTTTTAATAGTTTGCCGATAGCTTTTTCCAACACTTCCTGAACGCTCAGTACCCCCGGATGTTTTTGCCAGCCGCTGTATTTGGTGCCATGATAGGCTATATGAATAAAATATCTCAACAGGTTTTGCTTTTTGGCAGTGAAAAAAGATTTGCGAAATTTCATAAACTTCGCAAATCATGTTCTCTTATTAATTTTGCGGCTGAACTACTGGCTGAACTACCGGCTGTACAGGTTGTTTTTTGGGTTTCTGCGGTTTATTGCCTCCTTTGCCAGGCTGATTCGTCCCCTGCGGCGGATTTACATGCTGCAAACCAGGATTTTGATTATTTCCTTGCCCGTTTACCGATTTAACTGGTTGCTGGACTGGTTGTGGATTTTGGCCCTGAACGTTAACTGGCTTCACAGGTTGCTGGTTCGGCTGCTGATTGGGCAAAACAGTTTCCGGACGCTTGATAAACTGCATGTTCGGGTTAGGGTTTTGATTCCTGTTTTGGCCGCCAATTTGTTGTTGGTTAGGGTTTTGATTATTCCCCTGCCTGTAGCCCTGCCCGCCGTTTTGTTGCTGATTGGGGTTTTGATTCCCGTTTTGGCCACCAATGTTTTGCTGGTTAGGGTTTTGATTATTCCCCTGCCTGTAACCCTGCCCGCCATTTTGTTGCTGATTAGGGTTTTGATTCCCGTTTTGGCCACCAATGTTTTGCTGACCCGGATTTTGATTGTTATCGCGCCTGTTGCTCTGCCCGCCGTTTTGTTGCTGATTGGGGTTTTGGTTTCCGTTTTGGCCACCAGTGTTTTGCTGACCCGGATTTTGATTGTTATCCCGCCTGTAGCCCTGCCCGCCGTTTTGTTGCTGGTTCGGGTTTTGATTGTTGCCCTGGTTGTATTTAATTACATTTTGCGGCACGGGTTTGCTATTGCCCTGAGATGCATTCTGATGCAGATCCGGGCGATAAACGTTTATCCTGTTATTGTTTACAGTAGTTTGTCCTGGTGCATTATTTACATTTATAGTTACCGGCTGAATTTTAGTGTTAGTAATATTTTCAACTTCGGTAACTTGCGGTCCCCTGTTATAAACAACATGGTTGTTGATATTATTATTAGTGACGTTATTGGTAACGTTATTTGTAGTATTATTGGTAACATTATTTGTTACATAATTATTTGTCACATTATTAATAACCGTTACATTTTTTACAACAGTTACATTATTCCTTACTACATAATTGTTGACATTTGACTGTGTGATGTGCCGGGCGGGTACAAAATTCCAGTCGTCATCATGCGGCCTCCAATTACCGCCAGCATTTTCGCGTGGCGGAACCGGCGCCCATCCGTAATAATCGCCTGAGTGCCCCCAGGTAACCCATGCAGGCGCCCATTCATGCCCCGGAAGCCATAGCCAGCCATAGCTGTCGTCATGAAACCACCTGCCGTAGTGAAATGGCGCCCAGCCCCAGCTGTAATTCGAAGCCCAGGTCCAGCCTGAATCGGTGTATACCCAATAGCCATCTGTAACATATGGCCTGAAACCAGGCTCAGCATTTGGCTGCCAGACATAGCCGTAATTTGGATAGTCTATCCAATTCCCGTAAGGAGACAGCTGGTCGTAAAATTCCTGGTCGGTTTGCGGCTGATCAGCATATACCTGTTGAGGTTGCTGATTAACCGGTTGTGGTTGATTTGTATAAACAATTGGAGAACAACCGGCTAAAAAAACCGGAAGCGCTATGGCTAAGTAAAAAATATTTTTCATGGTATTGTTTGTTTAGATTTCTATATTAAATATATAGCTATGACTGCTAAAACCTTGTATAGTTTAATGCATTAAATCGTTACAAAAGTACCTAAAAAAATATTTGAACTTATTTATGAAAACATAAAATTTGTGCACAAAAAAGAGATTAGCCTAAAACATCAAATAGTTATTTTTTTGTGTTTTAGACTAATCTCTTACATTGGGCCGCTGATTTACAATCCCGAATTACCTGTCATGCCGTTCTCCGGTAGTCAGGTTAATGGTATACACTTTGCCGTTCAGTGTTAACGTCGCAGTACCATCACCGTTGAATACCAATGTGCCGGTGAAACTGAAGCTTCCCTTTTTGGGTGTGTCGCCGCTTATCGCGATGGTGGCTGTGCCGCTGGCAATAGTACGGACCGGTTTGGTAACAGTAAGGCCTTTAACAACAATATCTATATTGTTATTGCCGTGTTTAGAAGTGTCAATTTTTGACTGAAATGCCCCGCTTTGTTTGAATTCGCCGTTAATTACAAAATCGGGAGCTGTTGGTAATAAACCGTTAACGGTAAATATGGAGCTGCCCGAATTTGTTGAGGAAATGTTAGGGCCGCTAAAACTGCCACTGTAAGCCAGGTTACTTGAAAGACTGTCGGGTACATTATTTAAACAGTTAACCATATAATTGTAAGTCAGGTTATAACTGTATGTAGTTGGCGACCCGGTAGCGCTATGCCTCGAAATAGTATCTGATCTTACAGTACCGCAGGGTACATGCAATCTGATAAAAGACGTTGCATCTAATGTTGCATCGGCAGAAAAGTTGACCACACCATTCGAATTTGAAGATAACGAACCTGCAACCATATCAGCAGCATCGGCGCTGGAAATATTTGCATTAATGTTTACTGGTGTGTTTGCATTTTTTTTACATGCCACTGCTCCAAGCAGCAGCATTGCGAAGATAGATAATTGAATTTTTTTCATAATTGTGTTACATTTTAACAGGGGATAACATTGTTTTGATACCCTAAACCGGAAAAGGTTTAAAAGCTTAAAAAAATATTATCGTTTAAAGAAATAGGATTAATTAATTGATGCAATTATTGCTGTGGTTAAGAGAACGAAGCCCGTTTACAAACCTCTCACTTTTTTCAACCCCGGCAATAATTTGTATTTATTGAGGGTTTATGCTGTTTAATTCCCGGATGTCTTCTTCACTTAGTTCGAATGACGTGGCTTCCATGTTTTCTTCCAGGTGGGCAACGCTCGAAGTACCCGGAATCAATAAAATATTATCCGAATGATTTAACAGCCAGTTTAATGCCACCTGATGAACTGAAGCGCCATGCTTTTCGGCAATTTGCTTTAATTTAGCCTGGCTTGTAATATTGCCGGCATTTAAAGGGAACCATGGTATAAATACAATATCATGCGCTTTACAAAATTGAAGCACGTGTTCCCATTTACGGTTATCAATACTGTACATATTTTGCACCGATACTACTTCAAAATAATCCTGTGCTTTTTTAATTGTATCAATGTCTACTTCCGAAAGACCTATATGCCTGATCATTCCATCCCGCTGTGCCTGTCTTAAAAACTCAAAGCTATTTTCAGCCGGAACCAAAGGGTCAATCCTGTGGAGTTGATAAAGGTCTATCTGGTCGAGTTTCAGGCGTTTTAAACTGCCTTCCAATGCACTTTGCAGGTGTGAAGGATGGGCGTTTACCGGCCATTCATCGGGGCCTGTTCGGAGCAGCCCACCCTTGGTCGCAATTACCAGGTCGGCAGGATAGGGGTAAAGCGCTTCGGCAATTAATTCTTCCGAAATATGTGGCCCGTAACTATCCGCAGTATCAACAAAATTAACGCCAAGCTCAACTGCCCGCTGTAAAACCCGGATCGCTTCGCCCTCGTCTTTGGGTGGCCCCCATATTCCTTTGCCCGTTATACGCATTGCGCCATAACCTAATCTGTTAACGGTAAGATCTCCACCTATCGTCAACATTTTCTCTGTTGAAATTGCTGTGCTATTCATGGTAAATTTCGTTTTGGTTAATTTATTAACGCTGGTTTTAATAAATTGTTCTTAAAAATTTATTTTTCGGGGATTTTAGAGGAGCTCAATATTTCAAATTATGGTATATTGCGTTAAAAAATAAGACATTATGAACGAACAAAATTATGCCAATCATGCCCGTTATGTAAAGGGCTTTCACTTCGTGTTAGGCTCATTTCTGATAATTGGCGCAATTGGGTCAGTCGTAAATTTATGGATGCAATGGGCGGCTAAGGATGAGGTTTTGACCGCTGCTTTAATCGTATTGCTTTTTACTTGTGGCTTTTTTACTTTCTGGTTTTCGCGCCAATTCGCAATAAAAGCGCAGGACAGGGCCATACGTGCCGAAGAGAACTTGAGGTATTTTATCATAACCCGCAAACCGCTTGACAGCAGGATCACGATGGGCCAGATAATTTCATTACGTTTTGCACCTGATGATGAGTTTGTGGTATTAGTTGACAGGGCCATAAACGAAAACCTTACGCCTGTTGAGATAAAAAAAGCCATCAAAAACTGGCGTGCCGATAATTACAGGGCATAAGCGCGACGACTGCCGGGTTGGTTCCGGGAAATTTAAATTTATTAGCTTATTAAAAAACTCTCCGATTGCCGCAAATATGGGGCAATCGGAGAGTTTGAGTTTATTTTTCTAATTGGATTTTTGAAAAATCAGACACCAGGTTGCGCAGGCGGAGATGGCGGTAATACAGGCGGCGTATTCTCGTTGATCTTCAAGCCAAGGTAAGTTGCACTGCTGATACCCGTAAGGGCTATAAGTGTGGAATCCAGGGTTGGCAGATTTCCGCATGTAACCACCGGGATCTTCCCTAAATAGAGCATTACGGCAATGATGGTCCAGATGACATTCTGAAAACGATGGATATTTATTCCATTCTGATCAGACAGTATATCTTTAAAAAAGCCCTCTGAAGGCAAATCCGGCCCCTGTTGTTGCGGGGTACTTGTATTATTGATCAGGTTTCCGGCGGCAGCCGTACCCGCGCTTATTCCCATTAACAGCAGTAAGGTGCTATCAATTGGAATGTCCTTCACAGGAAAATATTTAACGAGTTCAAGGTAAATATAGGAACAACTGATCACTGCTGTCCATATCGCAAGCTGACTCCGGGAGAGGCTGAAGGGTTTCGGGATCTTATTAACATCCGTCACATTTTGATATTTGGCCATTTTTTTTGCTGCGGCAAGAAATGCATCAGGATCCATAATAGAATCCCTTAATATGTCGGTTTTTAATGCGACCGCAAGGAACAGGATGATGATCCCGATAATGAGGACCCAGCCAACCTTCGAACGGATTGGTCCGGGTTTGCTGCAATCAGCGGCTGCAGCAGCCTGTTTTTTTACGGAATCGGGTTTTACTACCATTGGCGCTGTGGTAGTTTGTACAGTGACCTTAATTTTAGCGGTGTCGGTGCCGGCTGTTTTTGCCTTCGTGGTATCTGCAGCATAAAGGAAGGAGATACCGGCGGCAAGGAACAAAATAATCAACAATAATTTTTTCATGTGCTTAGCTGGTTAGGTGAATAATTTATGGTTTAATGGTGAAGAAGGTTGTTTGTTTAAATCAAATGTAAAAATAAGTTTTTACAAATACAATACCTAAACTGCTGTAAGTGAACATGTTTAAACTGGCTTGGGTCGCGCGAAATGCCGATGCTAAGAAAGGAAGAGAGGATGCGTTTTATTTGTAAAAAGCACAGCGTTTTTACCTGGTATAATATTTTTGTGATATAATACCCACAGGTGTTCGGAAGATCAAAAAAGGGTGTCATGGGTAGGCTCTCGAAGCATGTGCGTTGGGAATCGCGAACTGTGCATTAGAGGTTACGCATGGTGTAAAGGCCTTTGCGCACATGGTTCGAGAGCCTCACCATGACACCTTACGCAATATTTGTGGGAGAAGATTAATCTTCCCAACACCTGTGATATAATGCCCTACAGCTTCTTTTTTGCTTTTGCGGCATCCTGCTGCACTCTGAACTTTACTATCCTTGCAATGAGGTCAAAAGGCAAGGGCTCGTTTACTGGAAACTGTATCGCTCCCTTTGAATATTTATAGCCCGAAAGCTCGTCTTTAAAAATTTCAATAGGTGCAGCCGTTGGATAAAAGCCGATATGCCCTTTATGCGCCGCATAGTAAACCAACACCCCCTGCGATTTGAAAGCAGGCATATTATAGCTGATTACCTCCCGGGCATCAGGCGCGGCTTGTTTAATAGTGTTCCGTAATGCCTCCAAAATCCCCTTTGTTTTGGCCGATAGGGAGGAAAAATATTCGTCGACGGTTTTAAATTTTACACCTGCTTCCATGGTTATTAATTTGAATGAGCCACCAAATATTATTGGATGATTCAAAAATAATTATTGTTTTAAAGAGCAAAGATGTGAAATTATGACAAAATACGGGTGGATTTGTGACAGGAAACCTTATTTTAGGGCTGTAAAATGCTGGATAGAAAGGAATAAAAAAAATAAATATGGCCAAAATAACAGGTGATACCATCAGTGTTTCCCGCCTTGTCTCATTCAGCGACGGCGTGTTTGCCATTGCGGTTACTTTACTGGTGTTTAACCTTAAGGTTCCTGTTTTGCCTGCCGGGGATGTTCACCGCTTACTACCGGGAATGATATGGGCTATGCTGCCCCATTTTACCACCTATATTTTAAGTTTTTTACTGATAGCCACCTATTGGACATTTCATCACCGTTTGCTGAACCTGGTAACCCGGATGAATAACCCGTTTTTATGGATGAATATCTGGTACCTGCTGATGGTTTCTTTTATTCCCTTCCCCGCAGCGTTATATGGCAGTTACCCGCACGAAATATTCAGCTTCATCTTTTACATTATCAGTATGATACTGGTAAACGGCATGTCCATGCTGATGCTGGGATATGCCTCCTATAAATCCAGGTTGGTGAGTAAAGACCTGCCCTTAGCGCTTGTAAAATACCTTTTCTTCCGGCAGTTTGCTGCGATTTTTGTTTTTCTGCTGGCAATACCAATTGCCCTTTACCAGCAGCGTTGGGCGGTTTATTTCATGTTCATTCTTTTTCCAATGCACTGGGCGACGAAAAAGTATTTTGAGAAATTTGCCGGGAAATGACCCCGCTCATTTTATATACAAAAGATATTGCAGCTAACCCTCTTTTCGCACAGCGAAGAGGGTCGGAGAGCGCAGTCCCGATAACTATCGGGAGGGTGAGTCAACTCGCCGCCATGCATTAGCGGGAATGTCCGCCGGGCTAAACTCACCCGGTCGTTGCTTCGCTTGACCTGCCCTCTCTTTTGCAGGCAAAAAAGAGGGCTGAGAAAAAAAAGCAATATTAAAAAGTAGATATCTTCGTCAAAATGACCGCGCTCATTCTTTCTTCGTCCGTTTCATCCTACTTTTAAATACCGTTAAAATACCCTTTTTTAGCTGTTTGTTTATTGTTAAATTTAAGCAAAACTGATACCCTATGAATTCATGGTACACAACAGAAGGCGCACCTTTTCCGATGGGTGTTTCTTATATACAGGCAGAAGATGCCTATAACTTTGCCCTTTATTCAAAAAATGCAGGGCAGGTAAATTTGTTATTGTATAACAGTGCCTCGTATACAGTTCCGGTGGTAACAAAAGTGCTCGATTTTAATGTGAATAAATCACAGCGGATTTGGCATTGCCGCATTCCGGCTGCACAGTTGAATGGTGCCATTTATTATGCCTACCAGGTATTTGGCAACCCTGATATAACCGGTGAACCTGCTTACTGGCAGCATTTTGACCCTGATAAGGTATTGCTTGACCCTTATGCCATTGAAGTGTTTTTTCCTCCCGATTTTGATCCTGCTGCGGCCTGTCAGCCCGGCAGTAATGCAGGCAAAGCACCATTAGGGTATATTCCTGTCGATATTGGACCCTTCAATTGGCAAAATGACAATATGGTTAAGCATCAGGGCGACCTCGTGATCTACGAAATGCATGTACGCGGATTTTCCATGGGTGCCGGCAGCGGCATCGATCCAAAAATACAGGGAACCTATGCCGGAGTAACGGCGAAGATCCCGTATTTGAAATCACTCGGTATAACCGCAGTAGAGCTGATGCCGGTACACCAGTTTGATCCATCCGGCGACAATTACTGGGGCTATAATACCCTCAATTTTTTCGCGCCGCACCAGGAATATGCCTCGGATAAAACCCCCGGCGGGCAGATCAATGAATTTAAGACCATGGTGCGCGAGCTGCACAAGGCCGGTATCGAAGTGATTATGGATGTGGTTTTTAATCATACCACCGAAGGCGATATTGCAGGCCCGGTTTACAGCTTTAAGGGGATAGACAACAGTACCTATTATATGCTGAATGACAATGCCGCCAATCCATATGATAATTATTCGGGGACAGGCAATACCGTGCGTACCGATCACCCGGTGGTACAGAAGCTGATCATCGACAGTCTGTTGTATTGGGTAAAGGAAATGCATATTGATGGTTTCAGGTTCGATCTGGCTTCCATCTTTTCGCGCACCTCAGACGCCCCATCTAACCAGCCGCCCATATTTGCGCAGCTGAATGCGGATGTGGATTTTCAGCAGGTGCGTTTAATTGCCGAGCCATGGGATGCCGGCGGCGAATACCAGTTGGGCCGTGCTTTCCCGGGTAGCAGCTGGGCGCAGTGGAACGGGCAGTACCGCGACGATATCCGCAGTTTTGCCAAAAGCGATGCCGGCATGACGGGCACCGCCCTTACCCGGATCTACGGCAGCGATGATATTTTCCCCGGCGACCTGATGAATTCCTATCATCCTTACCAGAGTATCAATTTTATCAACTGTCATGATGGGTTTACCTTATATGATCTGGTTGCTTATAATGACAAACATAATGAAGCCAATGGCCAAAACAATACCGACGGCAGTGATAATAACCACAGCTGGAACTGCGGCTGGGAAGGCGATGCCAATGTGCTGCCTGAGGTAATGGTGTTGCGCTTACGGCAGGCCAAAAACCTGGCAACGCTGCTGCTGCTGAGTAATGGCACCCCCATGTTTGTAGCTGGTGATGAATTTTTGCACACCCAGTTTGGCAATAATAACCCCTATAACCAAAACAATGCCAACAGCTGGCTCGACTGGACACGGCTGAACACCATGCTGGAGCATTATAATTTTACAGTTCAGCTGATCCGTTTCCGCAAAACTTATACCCTCATCAGCCGAAGCCGCTTTTGGCGGAGCGATTTTGCCACTTACGGTTTCGATGGTAACGGCATTGATTACAGCGACCCATCCCTGTTTTACTTTGCGTACCATCTCACCGACAGCACAGGTAGCGGGCTGGAATTATATGTAATGATAAACGTTGACTGGAACCCGCAAAACTTTACAATAGCCATCTCCGGCCCATGGAAACAACTCATCAACACCTACCTGGGCGCAGGGCAGGACATAACACTGGATAACCCGCCGGTGATTAATGAGTCGGGGTATTTGGTAGGGGAGCGATCGGTGGTGGTGTTGGGGAGGTGAGGGCTATATCCATCCCTTTCTGATAGCATTACTTACTAACTCAGCTGTATTGCTGAGCTTGTTTTTAGCAATCATGTTTTTACAATGTTTATCAACCGTTTGTTTGCTGATATGTAAAATATTGCCTATCTCCTTACTTAATTTGCCTTCTATTAATAGCGATAGAACCTGGTTTTCTCTTTTACTTAAAAATTCCTTGCTTACAGCAAATACTTTTTCTACGTCAATATTTATATAAGAAGGTTCGCCTTCAAGCCCGATAATAGAAAAAACAGGCTTGCCTTCGGCCTTTAAATGTGTTATATCGGTGTGTACCACCAACGTCCGTATTATTCCGCCATTTTCATTATGTTCAATCACTGAACTCTGCTGTAATATTCTGATATAGCTGCCGCTCTTTTTTTGTATCCTGTAATCATATCTTATTTTATATTTCATTAATTTTTCTATTGGCAACGTTGTAAAAAACGTTCCCGCCTTGTTTTCAAAATTTAAAAAATATGGGCGGTCATCAGGATGTGCTTTTTCAATAACGGTGTTCATGCTAAATTCAGAGGGATTATAGCCCAAAACCGTTTCAATTTCCATGCTGGCAAACTCCAAATCCAAAATGGGGATATTGAAAATAAGGTAATAGTAATCGCCAACCTGAAAAAAGTTTAATAACTTTTTATAAAGTTCAAGTTCAAAGCGCAACTGTTCAGGCGTTCCTCCGCCTGCTACTTTTTTCCAGATGTTGTTAGCTTCTGTGTTAAAAAGTTCAAGTTTCATTAGTGGTGATGAATTATGAATAGGTTGGCTTTAATTTATTAAATATAAAAACATTTTTTTCCTAATCATAAAAAATGCCAGCTGTCCGTAGATTGTATCTACGGATTGGCTATGCCTGTAGTTTGTAACTACAGGATCGTGAAGCCAGGCGCCCACAAACGCACGGGCGTGGCTCTCAAAACTTTGCATGTTCAAGTGAGACGTATGAACATCCGGGGTGAAGCTTTTCGAAAACATTCCTTAAAATTGCCGGATGTTCGTTATATTTGAATTAAGGCTTAATCAATTTGGATTATGGAAAGAATTGAATTGGAGGTTGATGACAAGGTGGCGAAAGCCTGGAAAGCAGCTCCGGATAACAAAAAACGGGATATCGCGAATAAAATAAACATCAGGATAGGCAAAGAATTGTTTGATTATGACAAGGACGGCTTTAAACTGTATTTGGAACAACTGCGCGATAATATGGCCGAACGGGGACTTACTCAGGAAATTCTGGACGATATTTTGAAAGATGAATTATAAATTCGTCTTTGATACCAATGCGCTTATCAGCGCTGCACTTTTAAGAAAATCAATTAATGCAAAAGCTTTAGACCATGCTTTAGATATAGGAAGGATCGTAATATCTGAGCATGCCTTACTGGAATTTGCCGAAGTAATTTTCCGTAAAAAATTTGATAAATATTTTTTAAACGATGAAGAACGGCACGAGGCTATTGACCGCCTTGAAATAAACGCCCTGGTATTTTCTCCAAAAATAACGATCAACGCCTGCCGAGATCCTAAAGATAATAAATTTCTTGAGCTTGCTGTAACCGCTGAAGCTTCGTGTATAGTCAGTGGTGACCAGGATTTACTCATATTGCACCCTTTCGATAAAATTCCTATTGTATCTGCGGCCGATTTTCTAAAGATATTTTGATTTTGATCAGGGATTAACTTTTTGCGAATAAAAAAACCGGGCAACTCCCACTTCCGCAATAATTATTGATGTTCCAGATTTAAGAGCTTCGCGTTCAATTGCTTTTATAAACCGGCTGGATCATGAGATTTAACATGCCATAATCGCCATATTGCGCCTGTTCAATACGTATAGCATGTTTTCCCTTTAATGGCATGACAATGTCACGATGATAGTCTGCATCATAAATTAATTTGGCGGGGTCCCAATTTTCTATAATTAATTTCCCATCAACGTAAACCCTGGTCATTTCCGATGCACTTATACCAATGCGGTATAAGCCTTCAGGAACATCAATGCCAGCTTCAGAAACGGTGGCTATTTTTTCCCTGGCTATGTTTTTGCCAAATCCAAGCCCGAAAACTTTGCTCAGTACAGTGCCGCCGGTGGTTTTTACCGGTGTGCCGCCGATCAATTTTTCAAATTGAGTTGGGTGTTTAAGCGGGTCGCCTATTGTATCAAACACAAACCATTTCATTTGCCATTTAAAAGGGATCTCAAATTTTCTGTAGTGAAAATTATAAGCCGCGGCCTTAGCATATTTTATTCCGAAAGGCGAAATAACAGTTTCGCCTTTGTATTCCATCTCGGTATCAATATCGGTTAGGGCTGTGCTATCTTTTTGAATTGCAAGTTTTCCAGGAAATTCACCGCTCAGGGCAGAAGGATTTGAGGCGCCTTTTATATGAAGGATTTTCCATTTTCCGGCAGGGCCAATCATATCAAGATATACTTTACCGGTACTATCTGTCTTTTCTTCCCAGGCTATGGGGTAACTAAAGTTGTATGGACCCCAGTCGGTCATCATAATATATTTCTTTCCTTTTGGGTGATCCCGGCTCAACATGGCATCCTGCCCATTTACTTTTAGGGTTAACTTAGGAAAAAAACTACTGTCGGTATGCGGTTTTACCTGGTCGCCTGTTTTGTCAAAATCAATATTTTTAACCGTGGAGTCGAGCTTTTGCTGCAATGTTCCGCCTGACAGCAGGTTATTATTTATATGGATATCGGTGCTGTTGTTGATGTTAAAAATATTTTTTTCATTCTTAAAGCTATTATCACTGATGCTGTAATTCATACTCCTGGTATCTCTTTTTTGCAGGTACCCGATGTCCTTCACCCTTTTTGGGTTCGACCATAGTTCAATACCCACCTTGTCGTTGTTGAAACTATTTTGTGCGATAATGTTATCCTTGCCGTGCTCAATCGCAATGGCCGATAAATTGCCGGCGAAGTCATTATTGGCAATAATGGTGTTGTAACTAAAGCCGCCCCATATGCCATGCCAGCTATCGTGCAGTATATTATTGATGATCTTGTTACGACTGAAGGTGATTTCAACAGCATTTGTTGGCGCATACGAAAAGTCATTGCCAAATACCAGGTTGTCGTTGCAACCGCCTTCACCAGTATCCATTGTCGTTTGCCCGGCCCACAAAAAGAAACCATCGCCGGAATGTGTTACCGAGTTCCACGCGAATGTGTTATCGCCTGATTGTTCAAATACCAAAACCCCCGCCGAATCCTGGCCGCGGTAATAAACCCCGTAACTATATCCGCGTACATTCCAGTCAAGTTTATTGTATAATATTTGGTTCCGGTTACTACGGTACAAACCGATCCCGATACCGGAGTTAAAAGAAAAGTTATTGTTGTACACCAATCCATGGTTACAATTGGTCATCATCAGCCCGCACTGTCCGTCGGTTATGGTGTTATTGTGAATATCAATACTATCGCAATCTCTCAGGTAAATTCCCGCGCCAAAACGAAGCCATTCATCTTTTTCATTGTGATGATAACTCTGCCAGTCTGCAAGATCTTCAGTTTGCCGGCTGCTGTTCAGGTGTTGTCTGAAATTATAGCTAAAATCTCCGTTGATTATCTTCAAAGCTGTGATCCCGCGTGCCATAACCCCCACTTTAAAGCCTTTTACAACAAGGTTCTTCAGTACTATGTTTTTCCCGGCTTTAATAATGACTCCTGTCCCTTTAAATTTATCGGGGTTCTCAGCATCGGTACTTCCCAAAACAACAGCGCCGTTAAAATCTACTGTTATATTATCACCTTCAATCACTATCGGGGCTTCGTACAATGAATCAGCCCCCTCAAAATGGTAAATCTTTTTTTTGACTGTTACGGAATGTTTGATCACAATCCCCTTATAAAGTGCAATTGATCCGCCTTGTGCAAGGGATAATTTTGCCGCAAATAAGCAGCTTAATAAAAAAACAAATGAGCCAATATTTTTAAGTCCCTTCATTTGAAGTATAGAATTTCACCAAAATATAAAAAAGACAATTAGGTGTTCTGTATTTTTAATTTCTGAAATACCCGGGTTCAGGCCAGCAGCCAGAGATATATTGTCAACACAATACTAAACAAAAAAACCGGGCAACTCCTGCTATTCGGTTCCGCATATAATTTATTTACAGTTTAATCCGAAATATTCTTCCAACTCAGTACATCATACTTTGTCCTTTTTTCATTTTCGGCTCCGCCATAAATGAGTGTTTTATTTACCTCGGCAGGGGCGGCTATTTCTTCAAAGCGATCCATTTCTTTAAACAAACCGGTGCTGATAGTTTGGGTTGCCTTTATTTCAAAAATGGAAAAGCCATTGTTCTTTTTCATCAGCAGGTCTACTTCATGGGCGTTGCTATCCTGCCAGAAATAGTAATCCTGGTGCAGGTATAAGTGATGGTTCTTTTTCTGGTACTCGGCAAGGATCAAGTTTTCAAAAACTTGCCCCTTCACCCTGTTCTCTTCCAGTTCACTGGCAGTTCTTATCCCAAGCAAATAATTCAGCAGGCCGGTATCGTAAAAATATAATTTAGGGCTTTTTACCAGGCGTTTATTAAAATTTTGATGGTACGGCTGTAAAAGGAAAATAATATAACTGCTTTCCAGTATGGACAACCAGGCCTTTGCTGTACTATGGGAAATGTCACATTCATTGGCGAGCGCACTATAATTTAGTAGCTGCCCTGCACGACCTGCACATAGGCTTAAAAACGTTCGGAAAACCTTTAGATCGCGGATATTCATTAATTCTGTCACATCTTTTTCAATATACGTTTGGATGTAATTGGAATAGAAAACAACAGGGTCAATATCCCTGTCGAAAATAGCAGGGTAGAAGCCTTTTATACTGGCCTTTGTATAGGAGTCTTCCAGCAGCGCTTGTGATTTTAATTCTGTAAAATCTAAAGGAAGTAATTTAAATAGGGCCACCCTGCCAGCCAGGGTTTGGGTGATGCTATTTAGCAAGTGAAAGTTTTGCGAGCCCGATAATATAAATTGCCCCATCTGCCCCGATTCATCCACCCTGCCTTGTATATAAGAAAATAGGGCTGGTACCCGCTGCACTTCATCAAAAATAATTTTCTGATCGTACGTGTTCAAAAAACCGATGGGATCTTCCAATGCAAATGAACGGGTATCAGGGTTTTCAAGCGAAACATAGCGGTAGTCGTTAAAAAGGGCTTTTAATAACGTTGTTTTCCCACTTTGCCTGGGTCCGGTAATGGCAAGTATCGGGAACTTTGATTGTTGTGCCTTAATAAGGGGCGCTATCTGCCTGGGTATAAATGTGTTCATATGCTTATATGTTATGTGAAGTTACAATTTACATAACATATATTTGCAATATACATAAAATAAACTTTCAATTTACATAAGTTAAATTAGCAAAATACATAGAGTATTTACATTGTACAGCCACAAAAAAACCGGGTAACTCTTGCTACCCGGTTCCATTATTTTTATTGAATTGATTACCTGTTTTTACTTTCGGTCTTTACTGACTTCCCCGACTTTCGGACTCCCCTCAAAACACCTGCTCAAACTGGTTCACAGCATCTTTGCTTTCAAGCACCGAGTGGCCCATTAGGAACTCGTCCACTTTACGTGCGGCTTCGCGGCCTTCGGAGATGGCCCAAACTACAAGGGATTGTCCGCGGCGCATGTCTCCGGCGGCAAATACCTTGCTTACGTTGGTACGATAAATGCCTTCTTTTGCTTTTACGTTTTTGCGCTCGTCCAGTTCAACGCCGAGGTTTTCAATCATCCCGTTATGCTGCGGGAACAAAAAGCCCATTGCCAGGAATACCCTTTGGCAAGGGATCTCGCGTTCCGAGCCTTCTACCTTTTGAAATTTGATCGGACGGTTCATTACATCCAGTTCCCAGGTGATATCGCAAACCCTTATAGCGCGTAAATTGCCGTTTTCGTCTCCTAAAAATTCTTCACTGTTAATGCCCCAAAAACGGTCGGCGCCTTCTTCGTGACTGCTGGTTGTTTTCAGCAGCATCGGGTAGGTTGGCCATGGCATATGCGCGGTACGTTCTGCCGGCGGCTGGCTCATTACCTCAAATTGCTTGATCGACTTTGCGCCCTGGCGATTGGAGGTGCCGACGCAGTCGGAGCCGGTATCACCGCCACCAATCACGATCACATCCTTACCTGTTGCTAAAATGTCTTCCTGGTCAAATTTGGTGTCGCTTACGCGTTTGTTTTGCTGTTTTAAAAAGTCCATCGCAAAATGGATGCCTTTCAGCTCCCTGCCGGGGATATTCAGGTTCCGCGGAATGGTGGAACCACCTGCCAATATAACGGCGTCATGGGTGCGCACCAGTTCATCGGCGGCAATATCTTTGCCTACCTCGGTATTGCACTTGAAAACAATACCATCTTTTTGCATTATTTCAACACGACGTTCAACAACCCATTTCTCCAGTTTAAAATCGGGGATGCCGTAACGAAGTAAGCCACCGGGATAGTCGTCACGTTCAAAAACAGTAACTGAGTGGCCTGCTTTGCTTAATTGCGCTGCTGCTGCCAGTCCCGCAGGACCAGAGCCAACTACTGCTACCTTTTTACCTGATTTTATCAGTGGTGCCACCGGTTTTACCAGGTTTTTTTGATAAGCTATCTCGATAATATGCTTTTCAATTTCTTCAATTGCTACCGCCGGTTTGTTGATCCCCAATACACATGCAGATTCGCATGGCGCCGGGCAGATCCTGCCGGTAAATTCCGGGAAATTGTTGGTTGACGATAAAATATTGTAAGCTTCTTCCCAATTTTGACGATACACTGCATCATTAAACTCGGGGATGATATTACCCAGCGGACAACCCGAATGACAAAACGGTATGCCGCAATTCATGCAGCGCGCCGATTGCTGGTTCAGTTTTTCATCACTGTATAAATGAACAAACTCTTTATAATTTTTTACACGTTCTGCAGCCGGTTCTTTACCGGGAAGCTCCCTGCCGAATTCCTTAAACCCTGTTGGTTTTCCCATTAGCCAATAGTTTGATATTCTAATTTCTCTAAAACTTTTTTATACTCTTTCGGATACACTTTCACGAATTGCGAAGCTGCTTTTTTCCAGTCGGCTAACAGCTGCTGTGCTATTTCACTGCCGGTTAAATGCACATGCTTGCGCAATAAAGCGGTGATTTGTTCCTCGTCTTTTATCGACAGCGGATCAAGATCAACCATTTCGGTATTGCAGTTTTCGCTGAAGGTATTGTTAGGGTTATACACCCAGGCTAAACCTCCGCTCATGCCTGCCGCGAAATTGCGGCCTGTTTCGCCCAATATCAGGGCGCGACCACCAGTCATGTATTCACAGCCATGATCGCCTATGCCTTCAACAACGGTAGTGGCGCCCGAGTTACGAACAGCGAAACGTTCACCGGCCATACCTCGGATAAATACTTCGCCCGAAGTTGCGCCATAAAGCGCCACGTTGCCGATAATGATATTTTCTTCAGGGGTAAACGTAGCCCTTTCTGACGGATAGATCGCCAGTTGTGCTCCCGATAGGCCTTTGCCTACGTAATCATTGGCTTCGCCTTCCAGCTCAAAGGAAATACCCTTGGTGGTGAAAGCGCCAAAGCTTTGCCCTGCCGAGCCTTTGAATTTAAAGTTGATGGTGTTATCGGGCAAACCCAATGAACCATACTGCTTCGAAATTTCGTTGGATAACAGGGTGCCGATTGTACGGTCAACGTTTCTTACATCGAAGGTGGCAAATACCGGGGTTTTATCCAGCAGTGCAGTTTGTGCGGCTTCCAGTAACCTCCAGTCGAGGATGTTTTCCATCCCGTGGTCCTGTTTTTCGCTGTTATAAAGCGTAACGTCTTTCGGATTATTTACCGGGTGCAATATGCCTGTAAGATCTATCTTTTTAGCCTTCCAGCTTTTCAGGTTATCCTTAACCTTTAAAAACTGAACGCGGCCAACCATTTCATTTACGGTACGGAAACCAAGTTCTGCCATAATCTCGCGCAATTCCTCGGCCATAAAGCGGAAGAGGTTTACAACATGTTCCGGCTTGCCAGAGAATAGTTTTCTTAGCTCGGGATCTTGTGTGGCAACGCCTACAGGGCAGGTATTCAGATGACATTTACGCATCATGATACAGCCACCGGCAACAAGGGCTGCGGTAGCTACACCCCATTCTTCGGCACCCATTAAACACGCAATCGCCAAATCACGTCCGGTTTTTAACTGACCATCAGTTTGCAAAACAACACGACTGCGCAGTTTATTGCGTACCAATGTTTGATGTGCTTCGGTTAAACCAAGTTCCCATGGCAGGCCCGCATGTTTTATAGAGCTGATGGGTGAAGCACCTGTACCGCCATCATATCCTGCAATCAGGATAACATCGGCATGTGCTTTGGCAACACCGGCAGCAATAGTACCAACACCGGCTTTTGAAACCAGTTTTACATTGATCCGCGCAGTGCGGTTAGCATTTTTAAGGTCGAATATAAGTTGCGCTAAGTCTTCTATGGAGTAAATATCGTGGTGCGGCGGTGGTGATATTAAACCAACACCGGGAGTAGAGTGCCTTGTTTTGGCAATCCAGTCGTCTACTTTATGACCAGGCAGCTGACCGCCTTCACCGGGTTTAGCACCCTGGGCCATTTTTATTTGCAGTTCATCGGCGTTGGTAAGGTAATTTGAAGTTACCCCAAAACGTGCCGAAGCCACCTGTTTGATAGCCGAACGCATGGAATCTCCGTTCGGCATTGGCTGGTAGCGCATTTCATCCTCGCCGCCTTCGCCGGTATTGCTTTTGCCGCCAATACGGTTCATAGCGATAGCCATGGTACTGTGCGCCTCGTGCGAAATGGAACCGAAGGACATGGCGCCTGTTGCAAAGCGTTTCATGATGTTTTCTGCCGGTTCAACTTCCTCCAAACTGATCGCCTCGCGGTGATGAGCAAAATCAAGCAATCCTCTTATGGTGTAATGCTTTTCAGTTTGCTCATTTATTTCTTTAGCGTAGTTTTTATAAATAGTATAATCATTGCTGCGGGTGGCATGTTGCAGCAAGTGAACTGTAGTAGGATTAAACAAGTGCGATTCCCCGCGGCGTTTCCATTGGTAAATACCACCCTCGGGCAATAAATGGCTGCCTGATTTCGAACTACCAAAACCCATCCGGTGTTTGCAAAGCGATTCGCGCGCTATTTCATCAAGCCCCAAACCACCGATTCGGGTTACAGCCCCTGCAAAATATTTGTCAACTACCGATTGGTTAAGCCCTAATATTTCAAACACCTGCGAACCATGGTAAGATTGCAGTGTGGAGATTCCCATTTTAGAGAAGATCTTCAGCAAGCCATCGTTAACGGATTTAACATAGTTGTTACGAAGTTTCTTTATATCAAGATCAGTTTCTAAACTGCCGTTATTCTTCAGTGTTTCTATGGTTGACAGTGCCAGATAAGGGTTGATGGCAGTTGCGCCAAAAGCGAGCAGACAAGCAAAATGATGTACTTCCCAGGTATCGCCTGTTTCAACAACCAAACCTACGGCGCCGCGGCGACCGCTTCTGATCAAATGATGGTGTACAGCTGATACTGCCAGCAATGACGGTATTGGCGCATGTTCCGAATCAATAGCACGGTCGGATAGTATCAGTACCTCGAAACCATCATCAACAGAATCCTCGGCGTAACGGCATAACCTTGCTATACCTTTTTCAAGGCTGCCCGGCATTCCGTCAGCATTATAATAGGTTTGCAGTGTTTTGGCATGGAACATCCCGGTATCTATACTCCGCAGTTTTTCAAGCTGATGGTTTTTTAATATCGGGTGTTTTAACACCACGCAATGACAATGCATTTTATCTTCATCAAGCAGGTTGCCGTTGTTACCGATAAAGGTAGAAAGGCTCATTACCAAACGTTCGCGGATGGGGTCGATAGGCGGATTGGTTACCTGCGCAAAAAATTGCTTAAAATAACTTGAAAGGTGTTGCGGCTTGTCAGATAATATCGCCAGCGGGACATCTGTACCCATGGAGCCGATCGGTTCTTTACCATCAAGCGCCATTGGTTTAATAATGGTATCAATATCCTCGCGGCTGTAGCCGAATACCTGCTGGTAACGATAAACAGAATCTTCGGATAAATTGGCAAATGCCAAACGCGGCTCGGCAAGTTCGCCAAGTTGTATTTTATAATTTTCGAGCCAGCGGCCATAAGGCTGACGCGATGCTATCTGGTGTTTTATTTCATCGTCAGTAATGATCATCCCTTTTTCGGTATCAATCAGCAGCATTTTGCCGGGCTGTAAACGGCCCTTGCGCGCTACTAATTTTTCGTCGAGGTTTAATACACCTGCTTCTGATGCGGCAATAATCCGGCCGTCGGTAGTGATCACAAAGCGCAATGGACGCAGTCCGTTCCGGTCAAGCAAAGCACCGATCAGTTTTCCATCGGTGAAAGTTATCGCGGCAGGACCATCCCATGGCTCCATTAAAGCCGCATGGAACTCATAGAACGCCTTTTTTATCGGGTCCATTTGTTCATTGCCATCCCAGGCCTCAGGCACCAGCATCATCATAACATGCGGTAATGAACGGCCGCTGTGCAATAATATTTCTATGATATTATCAAGGCAGGCGGAGTCCGACTGGTTATTATCGATCACCGGCAATAGCATTTCCATTTCTTCATGAGTGAAGTATGACGATGCATATGATTTCAGACCTGAATAAAACCAGTTTAAATTACCTGTTAAAGTATTGATCTCACCGTTATGGGCGATCAGGCGGAATGGCTGTGCCAGTTTCCATGACGGGAAAGTATTGGTTGAAAAACGCGAATGGATCATGGCAAAGCCTGATGCCATACGCAAATCAGTAAGGTCATTAAAATACTGGCGTAACTGGTACGTGGTTACCTGCCCTTTGTAAACAATTGTTTTACAGGATAATGAGGTAAAATAAAAATGTTCGCCGGCAGCCGGTATAGTTTCAGTAATTGTTTTGTTGATATAACGCCTTAATATATAAAGCTTGCGTTCAAAATCATCTGCATTGGTGATATGGTGCGGGCGCTGAATGAAAAGTTGTTCAACATCCGGTTCCGCTTTACGGGCAGTTTCACCCACCACTGAAGAGTTAACCGATAATTTACGGTAACCCAGTTTATGTAAGCCAAGTTTCTCAATAGCATTGGTGATCACTATACGGCATGCCTTTTTTAAGGCAGAATCCTTCGGGAAGAAGATCATCCCGACCCCGTATTCGCCTGGTTCAGGCAAACTTATCTCCAGTTCGGAGCATTCTTCCATTAAAAACTCATGGGGCAATTGTATCAATATACCTGCACCGTCGCCGGTTTCAGGGTCACATCCGCATGCGCCGCGGTGCTCCATATTTTCGAGCATAGTGAGCGCATCATCAATTATTTGGTTGGATTTATGGCCGTTAATATTAGTTATAAATCCTGTTCCGCACGAGTCGTGTTCAAATTCCGGCCTGTACAGGCCCTGTCGGCTTTCGTCTTGTTGCATTGTAAAATAAACCGTTTTTTTAATTGGTGCAACTACGAAGTTACAGAATGTGACTTTAAATTAAAAATTTCTCAATGTTTTTACGTTATTCTAAAAACTATAATATTTTTAGATTTTAAAATTATCAAATTGTTAATATTAAATACATTTTTATGTAAAATTGATAATGTAGGATTTATGTTTTTGTGTTTGATGCTTTTTGAGGACAGTAAAATCAAAATTCAATAAAAACCTTTTCGGTTTTAAATTAAATTGTAAGTTTGACATTTAAGCCCAATTACCATTTCAATTTGTGATGAGAAAATATTTTTTGACGCTGTTTTTTTCAATTTTTATATTTTACTCTTTTGCGCAAAACCTGGCAATTATTGATCATAAAAAAGATTCGTTGCTTATAAGCTATAATAATGCAGCCATCTTTTCGGGTAATATTTCTGCACCGGGATCATCGTACACTTATCGGCAGCAGAACGAAGTTGTAAACGGCTGTACATTTCAAATCGTCACCATAACAAGCGGTAATTTTAAACCTTTGGCCTTGAACGGCCGGGTAAACACAGGTGACGATGCGATAGCCTGCGAAAGCGAACCGGCAGACAATAGCCTAAAAATTGTACGTCAGGTTGTCGGGAAAAGTAATAGTACCCTAAACAATGCGGTTTATGAGCGGAAAGATGATTGGCTGCTCTCTGTAGACAAGTTTTACCCGAAAGTAAACATTGTACCCGGTCCGGATAATAAGTATACACTAAATGTTAGCGGCTGGGAAATAGTGATCCGCTTTCGTCCGCAATATTATCAAAAACATAGGGGCCTGTCGTATTATAACCCATCAACCTATGCCGTATGGAAAAAACCTGTTGTTGGCTGGTGCAGTTGGTTTGCTTATTTTGATAAGATAACCGAAAATGATATAAGGGAAACTGCGGATGTGATCAGCGAAAAATTGAAACCCTTTGGATTGGAATACCTGCAAATGGACGATGGTTACCAAACACTCCCTATCGGTTTACCGCATACTTGGCTGCAACCCAATGAGAAATTTCCTTCGGGTTTAAAAAACCTCGCTTCCTACATCAAATCAAAAGGGCTACAGCCGGCAATCTGGACGAATGTTGCTTTTGCCGACTCAGCCGATGCCTATAAAAATAAGGCCCTGTTTGTTAAAGATAACCAGGGTAACCCGGCTCTGGGCAATTGGGTGGGCTATGTAATGGATGGCAGCAACCCGCAAACCATTCAGCAATTGATCAGTCCGGTTTATAGAGGATTAAAGGAGGATGGTTTTACCTATTTTAAACTGGATGCTTTGCGCCATTTAAAATATGAGGGCTACAATTCCTTTAAAAACTATTTTGCCGCAAAAAATATTGACAGGAACGAAGCCTATAGAAATGTAGTGAAAGAAGTGAGGGACAAAACAGGCAAAGAAAATTTCTTACTGGCCTGTTGGGGGATCCGCCCCGAACTGGTAGGTATTGTTGATGGTTGCCGGATTGGGAATGACGGTTTTAGTTACGCCGGTTTGGCACAATTCAACTCCTATAATGATATTATATGGAGGAACGACCCGGATCATATCGTACTAAGTGAAAAGGAAGCCTACCGGAGCTGTACAGCGACATCCCTAACCGGCTCTTTATTTATGCTGACCGATAAGCCCGAGAAATATAAAAGCTCAACCTTAATAGAAGCTGCACGGCGTTCTATCCCGGTATTGTACACTCAGCCTGGACAGGTTTATGATGTTGACCCCTCCCGCTCGGCGCTGATTGGACAGGCCGATGTGGAAATGAGCGGCAGCGGCCCCAGGCCTTTTGACGCCAGCAGCAGCACAACTACCGGTTTATTTGAATTAGAAATAAACAAACCTTACGAAAACTGGATAGTTTTGGGCCGCGTTGACGACCGGGATAAAGTGATTCCGTTTAAAGATCTTGGGCTTGACGCAAATAAAGAATATCTCGTATTTGAGTTTTGGAAAAAAAACTTTGAAGGGACATTTAAAAAACAGTTTATTCCCGGTAAAATTGATACGGGTTTTAATTGCCAGGTATTTTGTTTTCGGGAAAAATTGGACCATCCCCAATTGCTGGCCACTAACAGGCATATTAGCTGCGGCGGGCTTGAGTTAACAGACCTGCAATGGCAAAACAAAAGCTTATCAGGCATCAGCAGGGTAGTACCCAACGATAATTATGTTATTTATATCCACGAAAACAAGGGTGCTGATTTCAGAGACATCAATGTGAAAAATGCTACTTTGGTAGCAAACGAAAAGGATGGGGAAATCAGGAAGATCATCCTGCTTTCAAATAGTAATGATTCGGTTAATTGGAGCGTAAATTATAAGTAGGAATATTGATGTCGTTTAGCTATGCCCTCCGGCGCAATTTTGCCTCACCCTGCCCTCTCCAAAGGAGAGGGGTCTAAAAAAGAGCGAAGTTAAAGTCCTCTCCTTTGGAGAGGATTTAGGTGAGGCAACATGCGTGGGTAAGAACAATTAATTATCAATTCCTCAAACTGAATAACATTGAATTAGGATTATTAATCCGTTAATAAATATGAAAAAAGTAATACTAAGTTTCGCATTATTTTTATTGTTCAACGCGGGCTACGGCCAGTCATCTGTACACGATTTGCATTTTGATACCCTGGCAAATCGCTGGGACGAAGCTATCCCTTTAGGCAATGGGATGCTTGGCGCATTGGTTTGGCAAAAAGGGGATCACCTGCGTTTCTCCTTGGATAGGGCCGATCTGTGGGACCTGCGCCCGATGAAAGGCCTGCACCGCAAAGAATTTAATTACCAGTGGGTATTAGGCCAGGTATTGAAAAAGGATTATGCTCCGGTACAGCAGTACTTTGACGAGCCCTATGATAAGGAGCCTGCGCCATCACGGATCCCGGGCGGGGCGCTTGAATTTGATAGTAAAGATTGGGGGAAAGTGCAATCGGTTCGTTTATTGATTAAACAGGCGCTTTGCGAAGTTAAATGGGCAAACGGGACAACATTAAAAACCTTTGTTCACGCAACGGCACCTGTGGGCTGGTTCCGGTTTGATAATATACAGGGCGATTTCAGGCCGCAATTGATCATGCCCAAATTTCGGGGTGCAGTGAAGATCTCGGGTGATCCCGTTGGCGGTGATGACCTGTCGCGGCTTGGGTATGTACAGGGAACAATAAAACATGAAGGGAACAGTATCACTTACCGGCAGGAAGGTTGGGGAGGCTTTGCCTACGAAATAAATGTGCGGTGGCGGAAAATAAATAAGGGCAGTTATGAAGGCGTATGGAGTATCTCATCACATTACACCGGTAAAAAAATCAGCGAAGAGGCATCTGTTATCACACAACAGGCCTTGCAACAAAACTATTCAAATGCCGGCGAGTCGCACTTTTTGTGGTGGCGGAAATTCTGGAGCAAGTCGGCTATTCATATACCCGATACTTTGCTGGAAAAGCAATGGTATATGGAGCAGTATAAATTTGGCTCGGCATCAAGACGGGGCGCACCGCCAATTTCGCTGCAGGCAGTGTGGACAGCAGATAATGGCCGTATACCACCATGGAAAGGCGATTACCACCACGACCTGAATACGCAACTCAGTTACTGGCCCTGTTACAGTGCTAATCATTTGGAAGATGGACTGTCCTACCTCGATCACCTGGATGCAAACAAGGCCAATTATAAACGTTATACAAAAATGTATTTCGGGAAAGATGGCTTAGCCGTACCGGGTGTTACAACCCTGGATGGTACCGAAATGGGCGGATGGATACAATATTCGCTTTCGCCTACTGTATCATCGTGGCTGGCGCAGCATTATTATTTGCAATGGCGGTATAGTATGGATAAAAAATTCCTTAAAAACAGGGCTTACCGATGGATAAAGGATGTGGCAGTATTTTTGGAAAATATGACTGTTGAAGATGGAAATGGCTTCCGCAAGTTACCCATCAGTTCAAGCCCCGAAATAAACGACAATGATTTAAGCGCCTGGTTTATGCAAAACACAAATTATGACCTCGCCTTAATGAAATCGACTTTTAAAATAGCTGCCGAATCGGCAACGGCATTGGGTTTAAATAATGAAGCCGCCCATTGGCGAAAAATATTGTCGGAGTTCGGTGATTTTGCCTTAAGCCCGAACAATGAACTGATGTTTTCGCCAACCATGGCTTATAATCAGTCGCACAGGCATTTCTCACACATGATGGCTATTCATCCCCTCGGCTTAATAAAATGGGAGGACGGCGCGAAATCGCAAAGTATCATAAAAAACAGCATTCATTTACTGGATAGCATTGGCCCGGATTATTGGTGTGGGTATTCGTACGCATGGCTGGCCAATATGAAAGCAAGGGCAAAAGACGGGGATGGCGCTGCCAAAGCCTTGCAGATCTTCGCAAAAGCGTTTTGTTCGGTAAATAGTTTCCATTTGAATGGTGATCAGACAAAATCAGGCCTTTCTAAATTTCAATACCGTCCGTTTACACTCGAAGGTAATTTTGCATTTGCAGCCGGCTTGCAGGAAATGCTGATCCAAAGCTATGCCGGTTTTATTGCTGTTATGCCTGCGGTACCTGCAACATGGAACAATGTTAGTTTTGAAAACCTTCGTGCCGAAGGCGCTTTCCTTATAAGCGCGGCAAAGAAAAACGGGTTGACTTCCTACATAAAAATAAAAAGTGAAAAAGGCGGGAATTGTATCGTCCAAACAGATATTCCAAAGGATCAGGTAAAGGTAAAAAGCAGGTCCTTGGCAAAAATCAGCCGGGGTGAGGATGGGAAGACGTATATTGAGGTTAGTACGGTAGCAGGGGAGGTTGTTGTGATTGAGCATCGCTAAGTTAACGTGCGTTCGATGTGAGAAAGACCTTTGCCCCGTCAGGGGCTACCGCTTTGTAGCACAACATTCAAACGTTGTTTTTGCCCCGCCATTTGGCGGGGCAATTATCTTTGTTTTGCTTGGTTTCTACAAAGCGGTAGCCCCTGACGGGGCATACTGTATGATAAAAGCGTATGATTTGTGTAAAGTAAACCATCTTACGGTTTGATTTATAGACAACGTATACGTGTTAAACAACTGAGAAAGTGCGGATGCAGCCAAATTAACGCCTGTTTATAAAGGCATACAACTTCCTTGGAAAAACACTTAATTCTTTAGCAAGAAAATGCAGTTTTATGTAAACCCTATGTTTTATTAAATTGCTTATTATCAATAGTTTAACTGCTGTAACTTCGAAAAAGTGTAAACCTGTGTAAACCCTTTTCTTACTTGTTTAACACATGATGACCCGTCCTGAAATAGCTATACAGATTTGTGAGTAAATCCTATAATACCTATACATTGAATTCTGTTAGTCCTAAG